>JGI24021J15306_10006562_pt1 | contig 14036 bp, 6 predicted proteins | sample Ectturendosymbi1_FD_15306 | JGI IMG/M metagenome (IMG submission 15306) | reverse complement strand
TAAGACTGCCTGGCAGCTGAGGATTGGACGCGGCGCGGGAAGGTCGCTGCAGTGGCGACTGTAGCGGACTGCGATTGGTCAGGTGCTGGATCACGTGATCAGGAAGATGACCTCCCGTACCTCCCACGCTGGGTGGCTTGAAACAACATGGCGGATGCTAAGCGCTTGAAACGGTCGTTATGAAAAATAGCAATGAAAAATGAAGTTTATGCCGTAAGACAAACAAATTTTAATCTAAGACTTTCTAAAACTCTCAGACAAACATTAAAATCCACAAAAACATCCCGATGGACAGTTTGCAATTCTGAAACAATCGAGTAATCCTCCCACCAGACTGGTGAAGCACAGACACGTCAGCAGTATTGGTCAACTCTACTCCACGAGATAGTTTGTCGCGCCTTAAATTTCGGAAAGACGTCATTGACATCCACTGATGATATTTATTGTTTCCTTCATGATCAGGGTTTTCTGACCTTGGTGGTCGTTAGGACATTTTAAGAGACCGCAACTACTTCATCTGAATACCGAGATGGTCGTAAAGCGTGACTTTAGTGTATTTTGGCGGTGGTCATGCGTGTGAAGTTTCACTGTATTTTGAGAGAACATCGGGTAATTTTAGAGACCGTTTCGGTCCCTGGAAACACGTAAAAAAACACTGTTCACTATACACAACTTCACATCAAGAGTAATATTCGGAAGATTTGTCGTCGTACTCGAGAAACATAAACGCCTGAATAACCCGTGAAATCAAATCATATCGGATTTCGTCAGCTTCTCTGCGCTCTACCAGGCACTTCCAGCTGATGATGGAAAGAAATGTTTTTGAAATGTTTTAAAATTTTGTCAACTCACTGTTTTGCCTTGAAAATCCAGGGCCGGGTTCCTGTTGCGGCCTTCCTCCTCGGCCAATCGGGCGCGCTCGGCTTCCTCAATCAACCAATGCCTGGTGTTTCCTCCAGGGTTGAAAGATGCGCTTTTAACACGCAGTCTGCAACACGCCAAGCTTCACTGTAGTCTCCCAGTGGATAATATTCTGTTCACTTTTGCGTTTTGCAAACGTGAGGCCATAATCTGCGGCCTTCAATGCAAGCAAGCCGCAGCGTGGGGCAACAATACGGCCGATCAGCTTCAAACGCAACCAGATTATCGGGAAACATCTGTTCGATGCGAATCACTTCTAGCCGGACATCCTGGTAACTTCATCACACGCGAAGCGAAACAAATCGACATGACGAGATACAAATACAAACAAAATACGGGGATAAAGGAATGAAATTAAGTCTCAATAAATTCTATTCTCCTGTATTAAGATTTTTTGCAGAAAAGCCGTCTAGATTTTAACTTTTTGATCCTGTACACTACAAGCACATGGGCGATTGAGGTTTAATCGTCTTCTATACGCACAAATGTAAATGAGCAAACCCACACGTCATCATCGATGCGTTTGTAACACGAAAACCAGACGCGTTCTTGACGCAAGGAAATGGCGAAAACCGAATACCCTGGTTACAGAAACTACATTAAACTTTAATCAAGTAATAATCATAAGTGTTACCCGGAAGGAATGTCCGGACCGGAAATTAAGAGCTTCCGTTCCGCTTCCCTGCGCTTCTGCTGTTCCAGTTTCTGAGCCTCGATTTTTCTGAACACAAAAGTAAACGTTTCAAGGCCAGCAACTGATCACGGGAGGGGGTTGAATGTGAAGCGCCGTTATGGCTTGCGATAAATCAGCCAAGGCAAAAGCTTAAATAGCAAAAAGATTTGAAAAAACGCACCAGAAAGGCAATTTCAGCCAACAGCGGTTTTGCATCGCTTTCTGAAGATTCACTTGGTCGCCACGTTCGTATTAGTGTTTACCAGAAATCAGTTCAAAATTGTCACGCTTATCTGCCTATCCACCATTGTTATTTTGTAGCGCCACCAAACGGTTAGGAGCTAAACGAACGATCAGCGCAGATGTTATACACATGCCAAACAACTCAAAGAGCGAGCAGAGTGTCAGATCGATTTGTTGCTTTCATGCAGACAAGTTAAGCAAAGTCTGATTGGCAGAAGGGAATAAGTCATGTTCCTGTTGCAAGGCAGGGTCCGCAGACTTTGGCGAACGGAAAATTTTGCCAAACAGTGGTCAGCAAAATAATATATTTTTCTTGCATGGACTTGGAGAACTCATTTAGGTAATTCTGGAGCTAAATATGCGGATCTGAGCTCGGATACCCTCTACCACATTCTTTTCGCGACCTGCATGTTCCATGTTAATGGATTGCGCAATAGCTGCTCATTCAAGACTGCTCCACACAGTGATGAAACACGCGTACCCATTTTCACCAAAATCCCAGGCGTTGATGAGATCTCCAAGCACTTCCGATAAAGAAGAGTATGCAGTGCCTGACGAATGGAATGCTGATTGAGTTTTGCTGGATAGCAAATCCGAATTGAACGATCTGATACGAGATTTAAATTTGCCAAAGCAACCGGCTGAACTGTTGGCTTTCAGGCTACAGGAGAAACACCTTGAAACCAGTGTAAGCGCTTCATTTTATCATCGCAGGGAGGCGGAATTGAGAAAGTATTTCCACTCTGATGGCTAACTTGTTTACTGCGCAGATGCTGAGGGTCTTCTTCTTGCTATGGGTTTGCCTGCATATCATTCAAGTGACAAGATAATTTTGGTGACCGCTGAAAAAGACGCCTAAAATACGTCTTGTTCCATTATGGTAACAAGTATGGATCCACCAACATAAGACACTTAGTCATCCTGAAGGAGAACTACACGAAGATGAAAGTTGTACTTGAATGATTGAAGTATTGCGGCCACCAGTCGTGGATTTGAAAATGGTGAATTTCTTTTTGGGACAACAAAGTCACACCAAATATCCCGTTTTTCATGCTACTGGGATAGTAAAGCCAACAACGAGAATTTGGAAAGAAAAGAATGGCCACCAAGAAATACAATGAAACCTGGAGAAATACCATAAAAAGTCCCCTTGCTGATCGGAAAAACATCACTTTGCCAACATTGTATATCAAACTCGGACAAACGAAGCAGGTTGTCAGAGCACTTGATCGTGGCAGAGACTGTTTTGGCTGCATTTGCTCAACCTTTCCGGGTCTTAGCTATGAGAAACAAGCAGGGATATTTGATGGGCCTCAAATCACAGCACTGTTGAAGGATCGCAGCCCCGTGACTGCAGTGACAGCCGTTGAGGCTCGAGCCTGGAATGCATTTGCTGACGGTGTTCACAACTTCCTTGGAAATAAGAAAATTGACAATAATGAAGAGATGGAGGAGGAGGAGGAGTTTCTCAGCATGAAAGAATTAGGGCGTAGCGTGAGCACCAAAGCGAACTATCTTCACAGTCACCTCAGCGAGTTTCCCGAGAACCTTTGTGACGTAAGTGAGGCGCAGGGCAAGTATCAGGATATCAAAGTGATGGAAGAACGTTACCAAGGTCGATGGAGCTGCAGTATGATGGCAGATTCCTGTTGGAGTTGTATAGGAGATGCTCTGAATGCAGCTCATAAGAGATCAGCGACAAAAAGAAAATTTATGGTGTCATAAAATGACTGTTTTTGCGTCGAGATGTAATTTGGATAGTTGCAACAATACTGATCGTTTCAAAGTGTCATTGTTACCTTTTCATGTATTTTCGCGTGTTTTGGGTTTAAAGCTGCAAATTCAGTATTGTGAGAAAGAAGAAAAAACTACAAAAAGTTATAAAAGTAATTTTCGAAATGCATTGTCATAACGTTATTCCATATATGGGTGCTTAAACGCAACGTAAATTTTTAACTTGTGCAAAAATCTTTTTTTTTAAGTTGTTTTTCATTTCTCAAAAACACGATGTGATTAGCAAAAAATAACACTAGATTTGGATTCCATCGCCCTAACACTACTAAAAATCCTTTGAAAAACTCCATGCAAGAAAAATTGTGTTGATCAGCAAACCAGTCACTCCACGTAACCGGCATAATGAATTACGCTCGCAACTTTACCACATACATGCGTTTGTTTCAGTTGCCGTGGAGTCGCAACGCAACAGATCATGCAACCGATTGCTTTCGACACACAACAACAACATGTTTATCTTGCAGCCAGTGTTCACTCTGAGCACTTCCAACGTTCTAAATTGAATACGGGAAACATGTACTGTATACTTCAACGCTGGGAACGCTTCACTGGTTGTGTCTGCATGGTTGCGCAGTTGCATGCGCTTCGTGCGTAACAAAACAAACATTTGCTCAGTGCAGAATTTTCTCGGAGGGAACACTGCCTGCAGCCATTTTATTCATCTCTTTCATAACAGACCACAAGCACGTGCGTAGTCATTCAGACCCAAGCGTCATTTCAATAATGTCAACCACCATCGCGATAACAACACCGCTGACATGACGGGCAGCATGAAAGGTATTAAGCAGCAAGTACAGCAGCGTTCACTGACATTCCACCTGCAACGTTCACTCACTCTGCTTCCCGCCTCATTTTTCTTTTCCATCTAAAAGCAGCCGATACGTAAACAAAGGTGAGCGGAGCAACAAAGAATGTGTGTTTGCTTATGATTAGTTGATTGATTAGCGCTGTCAACGCACTATTAAAAGAATTCTTGTTGTTAGTAATCCGCTTTATGCGTGCAACTTGATATAATTCTTCCCAAACACTAAAGACAAACAACGAATATTTCAAACTGCTCGGAAGAGACGAAGCAAAATTTTCATGTCCTGCTGATCCCAGCGGCTACTATTGTGAAATTAAGTTTATTCTATAGATCAGAGGTTCCCAACCTTGTGCGATTTCGTACCAGCAGCGCACCCAGTATTGTCAACGCGTACCACTTCTTCCAGAACAATTAATTTGATCGAATCTTAGTTTATTTAAAATAATAACATACATTAAAATAACAATAAAGACCACAACTAGATATAATGAGACTTTTGTTTCCGTTTACCTTCCACCAATTGGTCGATGCGTGACGTAAACTTGCTAACAGCACATCGAAAGTCATAATGTTGCAAAAAATAGGAACAGCAAGTTGCAGCAAGATTTGTTTATTTAGAAACAAAGCCTGATACGTAAACAATAAAGCTGTGAATACAGGTTTTTGTGAGAAAATGGAAGTTACTCGCGTACCACAGGTTGGGAACCCCTGCTATAGATAGACACAAACCACGTCAATAAGCAACACTGTTCGTTGACACGACTGCACGCCTAAGCGTTCGAAACGGCCTCTGTTCTGCCAACGACTTCATCAGGCCTAAAATATGACCCGGCTAATGTAAGTGTTTGTATCGCACAGATTCGTATCACAAACATACGAAAGAAACCGAACTTGCACAGCACTGGAGCTGTATACGAAGCACACTAATAATGCGTCTTAGAAACACAGCCAAGATTGTGGAAGCTGCTTTTCTGAGTGTGCGCTGGAACTGTAATATTGCTAAGGCTCACTTTACTGTGCTGCACGGCTAGACAACAATTAGAGTTAGAGTTGGATGAGGGCCACTGGACTCGATCCTGTGGTCAGCCAATGGCAACAAGACTAATGGGGAACCACCGTCCACGGAATCGACAAACGTCACGCTTGACCGCACAAGGGTCCAGGAACCAACCAACGACCATCTTCTGACGGTGCACGGCACGTTAAATGGCTAAATGCTGAGTGGGATTTTATCTACAGCGTGCAATTGTGATGAAAGTCAAATGTTTATCGANGATAAGGGTGTGATAACACAAACAAGCCAAAAACAGTTCAAACACAGATTGCAGTACACACTGAAAAATTCCTTGTAAANNTGAGCAAGATGTTGAATGTCCCAGATCCGTAATTAAATCTTGCAATACTTAATACAATTGCGAAAACAAAATAGCAATAAAATAAGATGCTTATGAATTACAGACTGTTCCGGGGTCGTTTGTGAGTTCAAGTTACGTGTTTATCAACCTGTATACGCCTCAATGATGTAGCAGTGGTGCCAGCCGAAAGATTCTTTCCCAAACAGCGCAGCTAAAACACTGATCAGCTGGCGAATCTGGTCAGGTACGTTAATTAAACTTACAAACCAAAACTCTGTCATGACATCCGCGAAAAAGAAACTGATGCCTTTTGAACTAACTTAACCCCTCGCTACGCACCACTGACGCAAGCCTTTGCGATGGGAGACCTCAGCATGCTACTACGAGACCTCAGCATGCTACTACGAGACCTCAGCATGCTACTACGAGACCTCAGCATGCTACTACGAGACCTCAGCATGCTCTGAAATAGTCCCACATCGGAGCTTTGTGTTGAATATCTTCAGCAGGAAGATTTCTTTTAGGAGCCCAGAACTCGCCAACAAGTTGGGTCACTACAAAAAGTTTTAATTGAAATCGAGGACACTAATTTCCCAGCAAATTTCGTCCGGGCAATCCAAACTTTTTGCTGACACTTCAACATTACCCGCAACGGAATTTAAAACCCTTGAAAACATTGTCAACTGCTCTATTCCTCCAACAAATATTCTTTCTGTCGTACAAAGTAATCCCACGACGGTGATTCACATGGAGAACAAACCATTTATCAACAATCAGCTTGCGGCGGTCACACGGTTCTTAAGCTAACGATGATCAAATGACAGCAGGAAAATGCTGAAACCGAGAATTGATGACACGCTTTTCTAAACAAGTGAACACCGTGCAGGTCAACTACAAATAAATGCAACAACGGGTCTGGCGAATAGCTGCTCGGTGATATGTGATCTCTTCGTACCAGGCAGTAACGAAACGGAACCGAATCACAGCGATGGTAGATCAGNCATTTCAATATTTTATCTTTTGCACTAGTTTCTGCGCAACGCTTTTTCGATACTGCGAGATAAGTTGATATTTTCGCGGTTNCTGTCTACCANGTGTAGAGTCAGAGAAAGTCAATTTAGATGTTAAAGCGCGTGAAAGATGCGGGCGCATGATATTACAGTAAACCCCCCTATGAAATGCAAGTGGTTTAACGTCAGTAATGGTTCAGCCTCAATTGCATTAAACCGCATTGCAACATCGATGTTAGATAGTAAGATTATTTCACGACTACGTTTTCACTCCCTTTTAACATACGTTTATTAATTTGCTGGTTGCACTCTTGCTTACACCCTTCCCCCCCATACACGCACACAAAAAGGTGTTAAAGTTCTTCGACAAAAAACAGCGTCAGCGAGCAGTTTATTGTCAATCCCCATCTGCTGCAGAAAAAAAATACTGCATATTAGTTCTGTTGATTTCGCATGGGGCACTGCCCCCCAAACAGTATCTGAACACGTTTGCTGTATTAAACAAAGAACGTCTGTACAAGGCAGAAGGGTGTGAATAACGGAAACGTAGCTGGATGAAAAACAACAACATCGGACAAGTTCTCTTTTTCGCGATACCGCGCTGAGAAGATCGCCCAGGTTAAAACGCGGGCCACGAACCTGTCGGAGCCGATGAGGGCCCCGGGCCTGTGCGGCTCTCCCTGTTAACTGCAGCAGATAAACCCTGTCGCTGACAGCGCACAACCAGCCTGTGTCCATGGCAACGGACGATATTTGTAATCGGAACACAACTCGAACTCTGGCCTTTCGTCACAATAACGAATGGATAAGGGTGTGGAATGTCAAGGGGAGATTAAATCGAGTGGTTTCATCCCACGATACTCAGCACTACAGCTGTGAAGAAACCCATTAGCATCGACACAGTCCACGCCGCCAACTCACTTCAGTTCTTCTTCCAGTCGCATCTCTTCGAGTCGCGCCTCTTCCAGCCTTTTTCTCTTTTCTTCCTCACGCTTGGCTTCGCGTTCTTCCAAGAGCCTTTGCTCCTCCAAGAGCTGCACAACAAAGCCACCATCTCATGCCGTGCCGCAAAACATCGCAACCCTTTAGCAGTTCTATGTTAACGCACCTAAGGAGGCTCTTTTCAAAACGTATGCAAAAGCGTTTGAACAGTTAATAACGCATGCCCACGAGTCGAGTTACAAACTCGCAAGTCCTTACGAGTCACGCGTTACGGCTACTCCTAATCCTCCATCCCCAACTTATTTCAGTCGGAAATACGTGAAAAACGACACAAGACAGTNCAACGGTGAATTTACTGCAAGCGTACAATTACATTGGCTCTGGTTATCTTTTAATNACTGGTTGAGTCATTCAATCATAGAAAAGAACTCGAATACAAGAAAACGCGTCGCGCCTCGTGACGTCACCGCTGCAACTCGCACACACGCTTTATTCGGCGAAGGGGGAAGTCGAACAGCAGCAAAGCGCTTGAACGACTCTAAACCAGAACACTCAACCCAAAATGGATTGTTGTAATTTGTCAACCACAATGGCCATTGTTACGCGTACGATCAATTCCATCCGCGTGCTACGGTTTCGGGCTGGCTGCGTCCAGTCATTACAAAACTTCATTGGCTTCCGGTAAATTTAACATACCACACCCCAAGGTACTTGGATGTTCCAAACACGGCATGTCTCGTTCGTCATTGGCAATCACAGCTTATAATAAGCAAAGGACTAAATCGACGCACAGCGTGACGCTTAAGCTACTGTACGTCACTTGGTCAAGTTAACTGATTTGGCCAACGAAGAATTTCCGAAAAAATTGTACTGAAAAAGAAACTAGGTAAGCACGGGTAAATGGGTATGGATGTTTTTCTTCATTCATTTTCACATCTGCTTTTCCTCTCTTTGATAAAACAACTGCTATACGTAATATCGCACAGAATCTTCGGGAAGAAAGATTCCCACAAAAATTTCACCAAACACCAGAGTCGCAAGTAGCTGATATATTTTTTNGGGGGGGGCAAAATGATCGCAATTGTTGTCGTACCTAACAAATAAACATGTTTTTGAAAATTTCGGAGGGGTAATTGCCGGTTGCCCACCGTCTGGTTGCCGGTCCACCACACGTATCATTTTTAAGAGTAAGCATCATGTTGTAAGTGTTCAAGAGAAAACGGACAAATCAAAAGCTATGGCCGCCATTTCCTTTCATCTTAGCTGCTGTCTACTCTACCGCACAAAGTTATTACGTGCTTACTCCATAGCACCAAAACAAGCGTAATATAATTTTTTTTTGCCTCGAGATAGGAGTTCGGTTGGGGGTAAGCGGAGATGAGTGAACACTCTTCAAACGCGAATGATAATCATGCTTGGTCCAAGTTAACAGCGTATTGCTCTATGGCCGACTGTCATACCGTCATGATGCGACAAGAGACAGTCTCAAATTCGTTACCCAAAGACAATATTGATCCAAGCCTTTCGAAGCGCATGAGCGCAATGCACTTGATCCACTACAGCGCACTGTACAACGATCGGAAACCACCTAAGCCACATCTCAAACGTGTCACGGCATATCACGGCTGGCTATACCAGCAGTTAATGTTTTACAGCGTTGTCTCGGGTCTCATCTCCGCTGACGGCTCCCTGATACGCATGCACTACAGATCTGTTCAAATGCGGGTCAAGCATGAAGAAGCCGAATCCGTTTTGGTTCTACTGTATATCCGTTTTGATGCTACTGTAAAAATTTATTTGAAGTGCGAAGAATGTAACAGTAAAATTAACAACGCTTTTCCTAGTTCTCATAAGGACCCATGAACAACATCTCTCAAGGATTTTATGATTTTTTCAAACTCCAGGACGCCGATGGTGTCTTCGCGCTCAAGCGCAGCCAGCCGTGTCGTTTACGCATGAGCGGTTCGACATTGCGAATTTCATTTCAAAGGAAAACAACAGAACGATCGCACACGGTCGCTTGGCAACGACCTGGCCGCTTGCAACCCGCAGTAACCCCGTCACGTATGTTCGTTCAGGCAACTCTACTTTGTACCCTGCCTTAATAGAGTTTCAACCCTGAACTGCATTAAACGCCACAGCGCTCTCCAAAGCTTCAGCCCAATGCCGTAGAGCTTTTAATCTTGCTTTGATTGATTGAAAGCGCTGCGTCGAGCAATATACAAAGCACGTAAGTGCACGTTACAGAGACCACTGCGCAGCAGGGATTGTATTTCACGGTACTGTGCACGCGACAGAACGCACTACACACCGATGCTGTGCAAACCATCCGTGTCTCGTTTTCATGGCGATCACTAGGAACGCAAATTTTTTCCGACACATTACGTTTCACGTTAAGCATGACCGCTACTACTGGCAACAAACTCGATCTAAGCTAAGGAGATCATCGACGCACACCGGCATGGTTGCCTTCGCAAAAACAGGAATATAAAAAATGTGGGCAAAATTTGCGGATTTTAATGTAAACCCACACAAAAACGCAACCTCTAAAGTAGTTAATCAAGAAAATTCCAGGATTTCTGTTGTGGCTTTGCCAAAGGTCAGTGGAAAAACAAATAGTGTCGCTCACAACTAGCCAAGTGTCGCGCTAACTTGTTGCCCGCCTTCACATACAAACCTGCTCTCTGATGCTGTTGTCTCTCTCGAACCTCAGCCTCTCGCTGTTGATGTAGGTTTGCTCGAAATCCAGGTCCTGTTGAGCTTTGCGGACATCTCGCTCCAAATCGTCGTCCTCGTCTTTGTCGTTCAGCGGACTGTAGCGATTCAACTGGAACAAGATCAACAAGTGCCCCAGGGTGTTTATGACGCAACAAGGAGTTTTTGAATGCTAACAAATAAGATGAACAACAACAAACAGCGCAGGCGCTCTCTAACGAGCATAGCACGAGTTACAATTGACTGAGGCGAGTACATGGGTAAGGGGGCAATTTCGGGAAACTACATCAGAAGATCGAAATTAATACAAGAACGGTAAAATTACCGTTGTACTCTAAACAGCAAATAACATTTACAAATCTTAGCATGTTTGCCTGGGGCGAAGCTCTACTTTCCAAACACAAACATAACTCGTTGCTGTAAACGAAGAACAGGAACGCAAGGAGCAAATATAAGATGGGCGCAATTTCCAAGCACGAGGTCTGACACTAATCACGCTGTACACGGAATCGTAAGTGCATGTGGTTTACACGCAGTCCTGAAGCCACGGCAGCAACAGTGCGTTCCGTCGACGAAGTTGTAAACAAGTTTTAACTGCCTGCCAGTCAAGCGTGTCGGTGATTGAACATGGCCACTTGTGTTCACAACGCTTCAGGTTAAAAACTGCGCGCCTGAAAATCCGAAAAAGCGCTGCTGCTATTGTTGGCAAAGTTGCAGCTTTTTTCGTCTGCCTGAAACAACTTAAAATATGCGTGTTTTATGTCAGTTACATGAAATCTATTAAAAAATTACGCAGTACTACTTTTCTGCAAACTTGTTCAGGCAGTACTTGCCTCAAGCGTTATACCTGAACGTCGCTTTGCGCAGGGAAGAACCATTAATAGTTGCTTGAAGTAACTGACTTGCAATCGTACAACTTTAGTTGATTTGAACTGGCCAAACAAAACGCCAACACAACACGCTTTTGGATGGTTACGGTCTGAGGTAGGTGCAGTGCGCGTTAGAAGTGTTATTGTGCCTGCGCGTTTGCCTTTGAACACGCAAAGCACCCTGAATTTTTGGGTAGCCCTCGACTGGAAAGTACCGCGATCCTACATGACATTAGCCGTTCAGTGCAGTTTCGAGCGTCCTGGCCAAATCCTTTGTCTCGTTTTTCACTTCCCAGCGCTAAAGCAGGTTCGCGCGTCAGCAAGAAACCCCGCTTACCTCTCGTGTCTTGGTGGTGAATCCACGCGCGTCTGTTTCCACCGTCCCTGTGTAAAAAGTTCAGCGGTTAGCGCGGCTTGCTTAACCACGGCCTCCTGAGTGTCTATTTAGGAGGCATTGGCCCAACACGTAGAAAGTTAACCGGTTACTTCGATGCCTCTACGCCAGCATTGCAAGCGAGCATATCGCGCGACGAAAAGTGCGGGCATCTGCTCCATGCGGCGCATTTATTTTTTCAATTATTTATACAAGTCCACGTCGTCGGCCAAGAGCAGTCACAACAAGTGGCGCAGCATTAGGGTGAGCCGCGGACTCGACGTCAGGCTTAAGTTATTTGCGGTGAAATCAGCCGACGACAGGCGATGCTTTCACAAACGACCTCGCGCTTTGTTACCGGCTCGTGTTGGTTCGAGCCGAGCATGTTGAATGGGGCCCTAAACAAACACGAAGATGCGCGTGTTGGCCCCGAACACTGGTCTGTGGCGTCCAAGAAAGCACGAAACAAAAATGAACAGTTTTAGAAGGGTTCACGGCCAGACAAGGGGCTTTGTTGAACGACTAGCAATTCCATTTTTATGGGTCCAGCGTTCGTATCGGCTGTAAATACGAGCCTTTCGATCTTTTTGATAGACGTATAATTTTTATGACTGTGTACGCTTATTGCGTCATAGGTTCGTTTTCGTCGCTAAATACCTGGATACTTTCGTCTGAATGTGAAAAAATACAACATTGCCAGTAGAGCGAAAAACCACGACATTGTTGTTGTCGCTTCCAGACAATATCAACTTTTCTAATTGATTTGCTTTCGGCTCCATTTTTATCATGAAGGCAAAATCAGCAACCTCCTCATCACGCAGCCATCACAATTATTTAAACTAAACCGCACATCGACAGACCAAGTTGGATCACTAGCGTTAAAGCAGATTAATCACGAAAGTCAATAAAGTTTCAAAACTTCCGCTCGTCAGCCCACAGCCGCTTGTGGCTGATGCGCAACGTGGTTCAAACCCAGGCGCAGGCGTGACATTCCCGACATACACCGCTTTACGCGAACCGTGCTGAATTTCGCTCCGGCCCGGGCTCAGAGAGCACGGAGTGAATTACGTGATCGCATAAACAAATGAAGTGACGTTGGCAAGTCGGGTGACGCAATCACCCGGCGCAGGCGTGCTGGAGCTCTCAAGTCCGACCTTCGCCGCAATGGTGAGTTATGCTTTTCAAAATTAAATCCAACGTTTCCTGAACAATGGCCCAAAGCCAGCAACTCGCGACTCACCTAAACTCGGCTTCTCTGGTTTCCGCGCAGATTGGATGAGATCGTTGAGCGGGCTAGACGTTCTGCGAAAGATTTAATAGGCGTGGTTCGGTCGCATGTGTCTGTCGTGATATGCGTGATAATCAAGAGCCAGTGACTATTTCCAATACGTTCTGAGTGAAGTGTAAACGGAACCTTTTCGAACTCTTCACAGTAACAAGGATTTTATTACCTTGGATTGTTTCGCAAACAACTGACTTTTTACGAATCAACACGTTGACAATCAGTCACTCTGCGACAGCAAACAATCGAAACACCGTTGCTAATGGCAACCGACGTGTGTACATTTGAGTCACCACTGACAGCGGACCTCAACAGCCAGGGTCTCATTCAAGGTTTATTTTTTTTTGTCTTCGGAATTAAAAAACTATGAAATTTGAAATATGAACATGACGCGCGCAGACACGCCGTTCTGCGGAGCAATTTGAATAATGCATGTTGTTAGAAAGACCATAAAAAGAGTAAGGAAGATATTTTACGCGTTGAATTATTCAGTGTGTGCAGAAAATATCAGATGCATTACGGCAGTTCACGGGGTGACCGCTGTGCCAGAAAAAATGACTTACAGCCTCAACTGCCGCACGGCAACTTAAAATCAAAAATCCCAAACAGCAGCTGTAATCAAGTAATCACGTTTAATGTTCACCAAGACAGGACGTAAGGACCGGGAAAGAGCAGTCTTCTAAGCAAAATTGTCGCACAAGCTCGAAGTATTTGTCAGGAAGACGTGTTGCGAAGTGCGCAGATCGCCAGCAAAGCAACGGTTGTTATGCTTGTCTGTGCGCAGCTACCGTTCAACTTCGTCGAACTGCGTGGCCCCTTACTTCAAGCGGCAGCGTGAAAACAATGCTCTAGCAGCAGCACAAGCCCGGAGTAACTCGACCCGGCGCGCAAGTTATTTTTGGAATGTGGCTTATGAACGGGATGTGTACGACGCTGCACTGATCACTATGGTGTATCGAAGTTATCGATAAAAAATACCCCGGGCGACTCACGGCGGGAATCACAATCACATGAGGGTTACATCATGAAAAATCTCCCCCCCCCAGAATTAGTG
>JGI24021J15306_10006559_pt1 | contig 14039 bp, 10 predicted proteins | sample Ectturendosymbi1_FD_15306 | JGI IMG/M metagenome (IMG submission 15306) | reverse complement strand
CAAACGAAATCGAGCCCTTCATGAACTCTAACAGTTTCCAAATCATTAACTCTAACAGTTTCCGACTGCTAAATGAGTTAATTTACTAAATTAGTTTTATAGTGAAATGCATCTTTGCGCTCATTCTTATTTTAATTATTTTCAAACATCCCAAATAATACGAAAAAATTGTGTTGATATGTGTGCTAGACATGGTAGGGGGGCGATAGAAATTTATTTGTCACAAAAGGGGGCGCTAGCCAAAAAAAGATTGGGAAACACTGATCTACAGTAACAAGAACATGACAAACATATTAAGGAGCAATGCAAATGGCCTGCAAGTGCATGAAAATGTTTACAAAATCACTAAACTATTCCCAGCTTTTTCCCTGTGGAGACATACTGGAGGCATATGTCACGAAAGTAATGAACCTAAGCATACATACCTCTTTGCCGCGAAACGAGTCAAACTCTTTGTAACCGAAATCATAGCTTTCTTGATGTCCTTTGAGCAAAGTTTCAATAAGTAGTTTGTCATCCATCGTCATCATTTGTGGTTTCTGAGATCCTCTGCAAAACAGCATTTTATGCACTAGGTCCAATGAAATGAAGACACAACGGGAACCACCATACCACCAAACAGCCATCACAACTTGTAACCAGTGATGGACAACACAATGCACACTTACATTGAAACGTGCTGCATTAAATGTTATGTCCACTTCCTATCGCTCAAAACTTGGGCAAGGAGAAAGATATTTTCAAATTAAGTGTGGTTTCTGAAAAATTGAATTGTCCACCAAACAAGAACCAAAACTTTCAAAACAACTCACACTATGGGCATGTCATCAAGCCTCATGGCTTGTACTACAGAAAAATATTTCTAAAACAGCAAACTTACACTTGAACAATTAGTTGAACAGTTAGTGACACTACAAGCATGAACTGCTGTTACAAAGAACCATCATACATTTCCTTGAGTTTTTTCAATCGCTGTTGTTCTTGTTGCTCCTTTTTGGCCTTATTTTTTTCTTTGTTAGCTTTTATAAGTTCTTGTTTCTTGAGCAGCTGTTCATCATTCAGAATCAAACCTGAATTCATACCTGAAAGAAGATGAAATGAAGTCATGCACAACACAATGATAGTACTGGGTAAAGGTACCATCTGAAAATGTAATACATTGGTCTTGCACACTGTAGAAATCCCACTTGTGAAATTTTGCACATTTCTGAAACGCTTGGTTTGCTTCGCAAATGTGAACTAGATTGATTAGCAACTTGTAAGCATCACATGTGTATGCATTGTACTTCATTGTGTGGGGGAATGATGACATTAAACTACCATAAATATTTGATGGTGTTCTTGTAGTAAAATAAAAAAAACTAAACAATTGCTTCTCTGAAAGTCAAAACTGAAGATGCAAACACAAACAACAGACTTTTGTCCACACAAACAAAGCATACAATGACAAGTTTCTAGATTTTCTGCTGTGACAATGCTGTTTATGAACAGTTCATTCGGTATCCAATCACAAACAGTTGAGTAATTCCACTTCACTGGTACAGCTCACTTTCATCATATGCTTGCTGTAAGATTAGGTCAAAACACATTAGGGCTAAATGCATTATTCACATATCCCCAGGTAGCATTTAGTTTTTTAAGGTGTTTGATCACATGGAACTGAATTAGGAGTTCTGTAGAGGGGGAAAAATGCAAAAACCATGCTAACAAACCATACCGACACTGAAAATTTGTGGTAGGTTTTTAACTAGGCAAAATTCAACAAAATCAACTCGGCTTGGTACTGAATAAACAAAATTGTAATTTCCCATACAATTCTTCCACTTTTTCTGAAGAAATAAGGTGCTAAATCTAAAAGTATTAAATTAAAAATTAAAACTGAGAATATCAGTAAACCATTTTTGGTCAAAAATCAAAGCCAAAGCACAGCAAGTATCACCTGCTCCCAAACATGCATCCAGCCTACATGCTTGACAGTGCTTTCTGTTCACTTTGTTTATTCCGCATTTCTTGTCAAAAGCACATGAGAAGTTGGCATTTTTCTTCATGGAACGCCGAAAGAAGCCTTTACACCTGTCAACAAGTCCCAGCATAGCAGAAGTATGTCGAAAACGATTTGCAAACAGCTTGAACAAAGCAATGTATTGTTTTTGAATTGATACTTTTATATAACATACCCTTCACAAGTCATTGCACCGAAATGCATCCCTGTTGCAATGTCACCACACACAACACATATTTTTTGCACACCCATTCGCTTATCCATGGGAATTGGTTTATCTGGAAAACAAGAAGTTTGTTTCTTAAATGTACAATTTCTTTAGCTATATTTTTAGCAAAATGTATGCAACCAACTTATAAATTCAAGTTAACTCACACAAAAAAGTTATCAATATTTCTTAACAAAGATCAAAAGTCAATGGCATATTCTCATAGACTTAAGTTTGCTATCAGTGACTTTGCACAATAGGTTAATTGATTTTTTCCTATCTAATATACATTGCTTTGTTTATCTTTTAATTTATTTCTTCCTAACAAACACAGGTTGTCTAACAGCAGAATATTGCTAACAACTTTGCAAAAATCTCTTTTAAGCTTTCAGTTATAGGCAGGAGTTAAATTTTGCAAAAAAGTCTGCTGATTTGTTTAAGTCAAACCTTTGACTTTGAAGCATATCAACTTTGGAGAATTCCTAACCAAACTTTGTACAACTCTGTAGCTCAGGTGTTAATTTTTTTAATTATTCACTGCTTGCATAGTGTCAACCCGAGCCAAAATGGCCTAAAACCTGCACCACTCATGATGTCACCCGCAGAAAACACAAAATCCAAAACTTTCCAATTTTAAAAAATGCAAACTAGATGACTTGCTGCATCTTTTGAGGGTTTGAGCAGCTCTCTAGATCAACTGCCTAGTGAGTTATGGAGTTGCAAAGTGGCATGAAAATACGGGCTCAATGTGAGCTAAACATGGGTTTTTGAAGTACAAATGTATCATACACCAATGCTGAACATGTTAAGCATTGGAATAACAGTATTCATTCAACATTTACATGTGGGTCTTGATTTCTATTTAGTTAATAGGGACATTGGTGATCTCTGCCTACCAGTTATTTTCAATGAAGCACACACTGATGTATAATGTGGGCACACATCATTGAAAGAGCAATGATGCACATCACCACCTTCATCTGTACAACTCTTGCCAATGCATCAGTACTTAAAATCATGTTCATTTTGCTAAATATACATATGGTATACAAATATACTTAACTCATGATGAGAAATTCTCTTATCATGAAAATTTGAAAGCTTTGTCAGAAGTTTTGAAATTAATTTGCTTTAACATTCACAGACAATCACACTATAAAAATGTGTTTATAACCTGGACCACTTGAAGTTGGAGATTTTTGCGATCCACAACCTTTTTGATTGGCAGACACTTTTATATCAGCTGGTTCCAACTTGACATTAGAAACAGAAGACATGATGTGACATTACTTCATTAACAAGACAAGCAGAAAATAATTCAGGCATTAAATCACAGCTTAAAGCACTATGCTTTAATCCTAGGTATGGAACAATGCAATTATATAGAATATATCTACATAAGATATATATAAATAGTCTTGTGCTTTTCCACAAGGTTTAAGGTGCAAGCTACAACCTCAAAAGTTTTTCAAATGGCTAAGCTTTAAGAACACAAAATAATCTACCCAATATTGAGGGTAATACGACCATGCAACTAATCACAACATGCATGACATTGAATTTTCCTAAATGCACTGCCGAGTCCTTAGCTTCAACCTTTCAAATCACATCACTTTTTTCGGCAAACTTGAGAAACTGTGAAGTTAAGCTCAGAGAGTACATTCATAAAACACCTACCGAACTATGCATTACATACCCAGAAATGTATTTTTGCCCACAGCAAGCTAACCATTGTGAAGACCTTTGATGCCTTGTTTAAAAACAATGTGCATCGCTTTTTACAATGTTACTAATCTCCTAGGGATCACTTTTAAATGGTCAAACATGAGGCCAACTTGAAAGATCTCAATAGTTCAGAGTCTACAAATAATTGCATATAAAGCAAGATGAACAAATGTAAACAAAACATGCTTATCCTAATTTACATTTATTTGTTTTTACATTCAGCAGCATTAAAATGTGACTGTCTGCTATGCACAGCAAAGTTGACAGGTCTGTCAAAACAATCCATGACATCATACCTTGCAAAATTTAAATGCATTCTAGGCTATAGTATGAGCTTTTAGAGGGTTTGATGGACATTCTAGCGTTTCTAGTTGATAAGTTATGGCAAATATGGTAGAATATTAATTACGGAAATCCCCACTAATCCCTGGGATATTCCTGACATGTTTGGAATGTTTTTGGCATAACTTTTGAACCAGAAATGCTAGAAACTTCATCAAGGGCTCTAAAGACGCGTATTTTAGCCTAGAATCCAAAAATACTGCGAGCAAAAATATTGGCGAGTGGGATCGGATGATGATGTCATATAATTAACCAAAAATCATACTCCCATCATGATCTGATTGGCCCGAAACCCTCCATCGAAATATTTTAAATTAATTTTTTATTCTAAACTACATGATGCCACGAGTCATTACAGGGTTTGAACAGCTCTCTAGCTTAATCTGCTGCCGACTTATGGCTGGCCAAACTTTGCCCTGAAAGAGCAAATTATGCCTTTTCTGAAAAGTTTGGAATTAGGCCAAAAACTGGGTTTTTGACCCATAATTTTGGCTACAGATATACTAGCAAGTCAATCAAGGACTCTATAGATGTAGATTTTGGCCTAGTTTTCAAGAAAACTTTGAGTCAAAAGAATGGGTCAATGGATTGGAGCCCAGGGCCAGGTGGCCAAAAATTCGAAAACGTGCCCTCATTGTGACGTCACCTCCAGAAAACACCAAACCGAAAACAAAAAACTTTTTATTTCGACGTCAACTAGAAGACTTGCTGAATCCGTAGAGGGTTTCAACAGCTCTCTAGCTCTAGCAGCTGGCGATTTATGGCCAAAAATGGGCTGGCCAATCGCAGCTGTTAAAGGGTTAAGTTAGAAAATATTCATCCTTGAAATACTAGGCAACAAAATACTCCATGTGGCAACTTAAGGTTTCAAATCATCCAGTGTACCAACAACAAATGTATTTTTACATAGTCAAGATAAAAATACGTTCTTTGTGAATCATAAACAAATTGCTATGTAAAACTTGGAGTTTCGATGTGGCATTAGAAATTGCTCCGTACTCAGTATTCTCAAGACTAGTATGCATTAGACAATAATCTAGCATTGTTTACATATTTTAGGACTGAGGATGCGACACATGAATTCGACTTCCTATTTGCTAAACTTTTTCATCACTTTTGTGGTGACTAGTTATCTTAGATAGAACAATGAAGCGTCTTTCTTCTAACTCCCCACTATATTAGGACAATAAAACGAAGAAGTTAAATGTATTATAAAAACAGTAAGCACAATATAAATTAATAACTTGGTTTGATCAATAAATTAACACTCACACTAGTTACAAAAACATCTGGTGCTGCAGGTAGTTTAAGCTTTAAGTGAAAATAACACCCCAACTGTCTTGTTTGAATTGCAATTATTTCGTGTTTATCTGCATAGTCAAAACACATACTCAGAAAACATTGCACACCACTCATGCTAGGACCATACATGCACAGTGCACATGGTATATTGTGATCATCCGCTTACATTTTCCCACAATGCATCTTGCTCTGGTTGAGCAACGGCTGAAATGGCATTTAATCAAGGTATACAATGAATAGATATGGACTGTCTTTCCTCAGCCATCCAGTCCACTTTTAATTATAGTGTATGGGACTGGTAAGCAAATGTTCCATATTGCGTGGTTGAGTTCTTATACCAGCTCACTAAGATTCTTACTTGCACATAGGGACACACATTGCCAATGCATATAAGTATATGGCACTTAGCTACATTAATAATGGTCTTGGAAAGAGACCCATACAAAGAAATCATACAAACTACAATATCAGTGGTCATCAAAAATGCGGATACTTGTGCATATTGCACACAATGGTATAAGTGTCATAATTTTCTACATCACATTTCGTTCCTTTAAAAAAAAAGATCAGCTTCTACCAAAAAAAAACAAAAATGTGCTTTGTACTTCAAGTTTCCTTTTATGCCAAAAAATTAGAAGAAACCTAAACAACTTTGTTATGATAGCCTCAACACATGTTCTGATAACAAGTTTACAGACTTCAAAAGTTTGAAAAAATACTGCCATGCTATTACCACTCCATACGATACAATGCTGTCACATAATTTATATACATGTTTCTTGGATAATATACAGGGTACAATAGCGTGTTGCTTTGTGACCTGAACATCATTCTGATGTCATCATAATACTAATGCATGCAATTAATGAAGGCTAGTGATACTAAGTGACTGCAGTATAGCATGGTGATGAGGTGCATTATCTTAATAACTTGCAAAAATAATACTTTAGATAATACATTAATCTTAATAATGGTGGAAGATTTCACAATGACAGAAAACGATTTGTGTAAACTAGCACTACAACCTAGCAACTAGCATTTGCCTCTGACAATTTTTTCTTCTATTCCGAGATGACAAAAACTTTGATTGCTCAGTAGGAAATATATATATGCAGTAATCATCATACTGTCTGTTTTTCTATCAGCAGTTAAGATAATTATGAAATCAACAGTACAATGAAAGAAAAAACGCAAAATGTCTAAAAATCAACAAGACATGAATCATTCACCTACAATCATCACCGTTCAACATGCAATAGAGAGTTAAGTAGAAAAACCACAAATTTGGTCAACGTTTAACAAAACCAGAACAACTACATCATATGATATGAAAAATATTCAAATTAAAACTGAATCTGAACAATAAACACAAAGGGATTCATGTACAACATATCAACAGACCTCTTTCATAAACTGTCCCTTAGACAATAAGGATCATGCGTCGCAATCTCTCTTATTATTGCTTGCTCACGCCACGCATATATATTTTTGTTCTTGGCGCGCATCCCGTTCGTGGTGAATCACACAGTCAACGAAACACCACCGGAGAGGTTGCCACAACAACCCCTCCTTTTTACAACGAACCACACCGATCGCACGTTCTTTGTGTGAAGGCTGAACTCGGCACGGCCTCCACATCCTGGTCACAGCACCATTTTGTTTGTTGCGATCGGAAATAATGAGCGGCATATGCGCAAAGCTTCGCACCGTGGCAGCAAGCAACAATAGAGATCGTGTCGCAATCTCTCTTATTACTGCTTGCTCGCGCCACGCATATATATTGTTGTTCTTCGCATGCATCCCGTTCGTGGTGAATCACACAATCAACTCAACACCACTGGAGAGGTTGCAACAATGCAATATCTCATGGGTACATAAAAAACAGAATAAGGTTAGTTAATGATTGAAGTAAATGGGTCTAAAGCAATTCATTCATATTGTCAGGACACATATCTTCCTATCACACATCTACATGATTCATGACACCGGCATATTTCTCCATCATTTAGCTTTAAAGAAATATGGGTGTAGTAATTAGACTGAAATCAATGTCTAGGAGATCCTGGAGGTTAACAAACATTACTCTGTTTGCCTTGAAGGCCTTGTATTGCAGCAAGGGTGCTGCTTGATAGTGAAAATCTGAGCTTTTTTCTAATGTAGTTCATGATGGACATAAGGCTTCCTGGGCTTTTCCGCTATGTTCTCAGCCAGTCTTTTGTTCACATTTGCCACGTGCTGGTGTCATCCCACCACTTGTGAAAACAAGAAGATGGAATGAAAACTTCTTGATGTCAATCGCCCTTTAGTTGCATTGATCAATTGTCTTTTTCATGTTGTTTCCCCTTTTCATGAAAGGTACTTTCCACAATATGACTGTGAGGAAGGATGTGTGCAGTGGCGCATCTAGCCTGGAAAAAAGGGGTCTGTTGTAGAAGGGCAGCTTTTGATGTCACTTTTCAGCATAAAACCACACTTTCTCCTAAAACTAGAAATCAACCTATGAATTTTGCAATGTTGCCAATGTATTATATTGGCAAAATTCTGACGATATACAGTATATCGGCAATATTTACTCATAAAAACCGTTACGCTAGTTTTCTGCATGGAGTGTTCGGAAACCCAAGTTGCTACTTTGTCTATGATTAACTAATGCAAATTCTCTGTACTATTTCTTATGACACGCAGCCTTCCAACTGCGTCAAGTAGTGCACAATATTTAGACCACTCCACAATCGTCCCAATAAACCAGTCTATGATGGAACATTCACTCTCAGGTTTTGCACGGTATGCAGATGGCTGCCTGTGAACAAGGTCGTGGTGTTTGACCACCTTAGTGTCCTAGGCTTGCGCAGAATTCCCTGTTATACACTTCTTCATTAAACTAAAGTAGTCTTTCAACTGTGGTTTATTTAGCGTGGTGATTCACCACATATGTTGAATTCATAGCAGCAATAATAGATACTACCTAGTCGAGCGGGGAAAACTCTTATTTGGTCGTCAGTTCGACTCTTTTTAGGTGGTTCAAGGTAACGCTGCATTGTGGCTGCAACATTTGAGTGTTGCAAAATATCCAGCATTGGTTATCGGCAATGAAAAATAAAAATACCGGTATCGACCCAAAAACGCCTTATCGATTGAGCTATACCTAAAATCCAATCAAACTTGGTTAGTAGGGCTAGTAAGCCCAGCACAACTATTGATCTCATTGTCAAAACACACAAGGAAAGATTTCCAAGTTATCATTACTTTTAGTCATAGCGCATTTGTTATTACAATTGCTGTTTGTTCCTATGAACATCGTGCTGAAAAGATACTTAACTTGTCGAACATTCAGCAAATGTCAGCCACACAACAATGAGAGCTGTTTATCCATACAAATGTACACTTATAAAATCTAAGCTGACAATCAGCTGCAGAACTATGTCTGTGGAGCGCTGTCTACCCGGATGACAGTGTTATTATAAATACACTTGCAAAATCAGCATGGAGAAGAACAATTGGGTTACAACTGCTCTGATGATTTTACATCATAATGTAAAAGTGACTAACTCTAAATCAATATAGCACTTCTTGCGCAGCAAACAACATCGTCACCTGCTCCATTCTAAAAAGGCTGTTTTTGCAATACAACGCATGACTGATATTTTGTGCAGATAACGCAACCACAATTTCTTAGGCTAGCTGTCACACCTTTCATTATGAGAAATTCCTCGTAAAAATATGGCTTCAGTTGAAACAAACCCGCATTACTTGGCATGACGCTGAGGAAGGCCTTAACTATTTCCTTTTGTGATAACCTAGTAGGTGTAAACAGTAGAAAACAATTAGGCTGAAACTGCAAAAAAAACAATCGCAATTGAACACTGTGTCCTCTCGCCATGAAGCGAAACATTACAAAACAGTTCTGTGTGTGCATGGTTGTGTACGAGTTTCTGACAGCTTTGTTTGCATTGGAACTGGCACTGCCAGAGTAGGAAATTCCGAAACACGTGCATTCGACGCAATATCGATTTAGAGTTCAAAAATGTGAACTGTTTCATATCATTGCGCAGGTGCCGTTTAGACATGGTAGGGACATTGTTGTTTCGTAATAGTACTATTCAACGTTAGAAGGGAAATGCTAGCTGTTGCCTGTTTTAAACCACCCACATTAGAGACATGCAGTGACAGCATTTGATATTTTATTGGCTTTAATGCTGCGTACCTGCAAAAAGGGCCTGGCATGGCAGCCAAAAAGACCCCCCTGGATGCGACCTTGGATGGTGATCCTTATGTCAAAGAAAGTTTGATGCTACTATAACATGAGGTCTACCGCCACATGTCGCCTACCCAGACACAGCCTGAGGTCTACTGCGTAACCTCATTGGTCAGTTTCTGACCTCACGCTATAGTAGCACCAACCTGAGCCTGTGTGAAATATTAGAAATAATTATTTCTAATATTTCACACAGGCAATTATTGATATACTAATGTCCACAGTAGCGACTCTCACAAGAAACTCTGCCAATACTGTAACTGACTAGTTCAACATGTCCCAAGAGTTGAGTGTAGCCATATTTTTTCATGAGGAAAGATGGTTGGAACAACAGATAACCCCATCCAAATTGGAAAAAAATCCAATTATATATTAGTGTTATTCTTAGATGTACAAAGCGAGTATTGTTAGAACAAATGTATGGAAATATATCATGATAAACATATGGAAATACATGATGACAGTTTATTTTTACCTTTCTTCCTATAATGCAACAGTAGATCTCATGCTACAAGTGAGGTAGATCTCATACTAGTATGGTAGACCTAACACTGTAGTAGCAGTGAACATTTTCTCACATGTGTTCCAGAATCCTCTAGCAAAAATATCTTCCATTGTCAGTAGTATTAACTTTTTCACACTAATTTTCAATAGTTTGCATAATTGTGGGTTCTATTTGAACATCTACACCAGGGGTTGATAACCTTTCCTTAGATGCAGGTAAACTCTGCAAGGTATAGCGGGTGGTACTAATTTTCCACGAACAATTCCGCTCCCTTTGCTGTTTGTGATGTTGACCAAACTTGGAAATTTATGAAATTTTAATCAGCTTAACTATTGATTTTCACAGTCCATAACGAAAGCCTGAAAATAGGATAATGTACAGTACATTTATAGCACAGTGCATTTTCTCATATGCAGTTCCTCATGAGTGTGCAATGCAAGAAGTTGCAAGGGGGGCTGATTTATAAAATATAATATAATACTACAAGGTGGGTCATACAATTACTACTATTTGTAAAGGGGCTGCAGGCTGGATGATTTTGTTTGGCAGGCTGGATCCGGCCAGCAGGCTATAGCTTGCCGACCCTTGATCTAGACAGGCCTCTCTGATATAATCTGCACTTCAGAGTCTTTCACTGAGTTGTGCCTCATTAATGTCTATCTGCTCAGTTTCAATATTAGACTGTGATCTCCAAGTTTTACTCTTCACAAGCAAAGTTATTAGGTGTGCCATCTATCTTCTATCCATATCTCATGCACATGACATCTCTGAATTATTGTTTATTGAGCATATACCCAACAGGGTTGATTGATTTAATTAAATCATGTGATTTAAATCACGACTTAAATCAAGCAATAAAAATCATGATTTAAATCAAGCAATAAAAATAAAAAATGTAAATCATGTGATTTAATTGTGAATGTCATTTTAGAGCTTTGTTTGATATCTATGACACATTTAATTAGCATTCTAATAGGTTTCCACATAGCCTGTACAGTATTAGTGCAGAAAGCAAAGAGTTCTAATGACAACACAAGTTGAAACCACTTGAAGTCTTATCAACCATAGCAACTGTGAGCTCACTGATTCTATGTCATTTAACTGCAGCAATGACATGTGGACTGAAACCACCAACCCTTGCAGATTCACAAGTCATAACTGTTAGAATGTCATAAGTTTGAAAGTGCAAACTGGAATAATATAAAAGTTGCTTATAAATTCTATCATATATGAAGGTTTTTGACTGTAAACCTAGTTTTGGAACATATTTTTGATTCATGAAACAGGTATATTATTATTACAGGTTTTTAACATTATATGCATGTATGCTATGAGTATCAATTAAATTACTAAACTGGCAGTTTCAGTATTGACATTTCAATAAATATTTCATTTCGTACACCAGTACTGGTGTTATGAACCTACTTGCATTAAGGAATATTGCATAAGTGCAAAAAAGTTTGAATGAAAGTTCAGTTATTTCCAGTCAGGGTTAATGGGACCAGTTTTTCTGTACTTTTATCAAAATTTCCAAACTTTTGCTTTAGGGGTTAGGTTTAGAAATTAGTGTTAGGTTAGCATTATATTGGGGTTAGGTTAAGGTTAGGTTAGGGTTAGCGATAGCTTAGCATTAGGTTTGGGTTAGGTTAGCGTTAGGTTGGGGCTATGATTAAGGTTAAGATTACCTTTTAGGTTTACCTTTTCCATTTAATACCAAGCCTACTGCATTCTCCTCATGCGTTACTGTCACGTTACAGAAGGTGGTCACATAAGGTTTCAAATTTGAAGATACATAGGCGGTTCTGTAGCCACTGCCAACATTAAATCATATACACAACAATCATACATAACACAAAAAGATGATGGTGGGCAAACAACGAGTGAAGAGGTAGGAAATATACAGACGACCAAATGACACATGCATATAGGTGAGAGACATAAGCAAATGTTAGTGTCTATTTTGCTGCCAAGATGCTGGCGGCAACAGCTCAGCTGGAGCTATTGTGCCACCAGTCAAAGATTTGGTCTCCTGGCATGATACAATTTGAATAAATAAGTCAGTTTATCATGCAAATGGCCTGCTGCTCATAGCGTAGCAGTTATGCTTCACGTCTGGCATGCCATTGCTTTTCGGTTCGACTCTCACCTTGGTGACTTCCCTATTCTTTTTTTTCACTTTTTTCAAAAATTTTCGAACTGTATGCTTAGGTGTTAGGTTTAGGTTAGCGTTAAGGTTACCATTACGGTTAGTACTAGCATTAGGGTTAACGTTACAGTTAGCGTTTGTGTTACTAGGGATGGCATTTGTGTTACTAGGGTTAGTGTTAGGTTAGGGCTACAGTTAGGGTTAGATTTAGAGTTTATCTTTTGGTAGTGTCTATTTTAGCAGCGATAGTCTGGCGGCAACATATCAGCTGGAGCTATTGTGCCGGCAGTCGAAGATTTGGTCTCGTGGCATGACGCAATACAAAGAAAAAGTCACTTTTTTGTCAGGAAAACGCTGTCCTGCTCATGGTGTAATGGTTAGGTGTTACGGCTGCTATGCCAATAGTTTACGGTTCGACTCTTACCTTGCCGACTTCCGTTTTGTGTTTTTTCTTTGCTTTTTTTTTAGGCTCAGCTTAGGTGTTACGTTTAGGGGTTGTGTTCTTTGGTTAGGTTAGAATTTCGGTTTGGTTAGGTTTACGTTAGCGTTAGTTTAGTGTTAGGTTAGCGTTAGGTTAGCTTAACGTTAGGTTAAGGATAGGTTAGGGTTAGGTTAGGGCTGCAGTTATGGTTAGGTTGTAGGTTTATCTTTTAGTTACATTTACTTCCTTTCTACCAAGCCTTTTGCTGCTGCCATCTTGGCAGCAAAATAGACACTGCCTTTTTCTTTGCCTTTTTCCAGGCTCCGCTTAGGTGTTGCCTTTACGGGTTAGTGTTGTTAGGTTAAGATTAGGGTTAGGATAGGATTAGGGTTAGGTAGGTTAGATTTAGGGTTAGGTTAGTGTTAGCTTAGTTAGGTTAGCTTTTTTGTGTTAGGTTAGGGATATGCTAGCTTAGGGATAGGTTAGGGTTAGGTTAGGATTAGCTTAGGGCTATGGTTAGGGTTAGGTTAGGTTGTAGGTTTATCTTTTACTTATATTTACTTCTTTTCTACCAAGCCTTTTGTTGCTGCAATTCTGGCGGCAAAATAGACACTACCAAGAAAAAAACGAAACGAAAGTCGGCAAGGCGAGAATCGAACCACAAACCATTCGCATAGCAGCCGTAACACCAAACCATTACACCATGAGCAGGACAGCGTTTTCTTGACAAAAAGACCTTTTTGTTTGTATTGCGTCATGCCACAAGACTGAATCATCGACTGCCGGCACAATAGCTCCAGCCGATCTATTGCCGCCAGAATATCGCCGGTAAAATAGACACTACCTATCTTTTACGTATACTTGGTTTCTACCAATGCTAAGTCTGCTGATGCCGGCATCTTGGCAACAAAATAGACACTGCCTAAGTAAAAATGGATTGGAGGTTATAGAAACAGAAAGCAATGCAGCAACCATCACCACACAATGCAGCAACCATCACTTTGCTGCAATGCAGCAAACCATCACTTTGCTGAGATTGTATCAGTCCACAAATATCAAACAAGACTTGCTTCTCTGCAAAAATATTATTTACCCAGAATGAAAACATCTCTGGGTCAGCTTTCTCTAAAGTA
>JGI24021J15306_10006558_pt1 | contig 14039 bp, 9 predicted proteins | sample Ectturendosymbi1_FD_15306 | JGI IMG/M metagenome (IMG submission 15306) | reverse complement strand
AAGAACCATAGCAATTGCAAAAACGCCAGGGCACCGAAAAAACCGCAAGGTTATCGAGTCGTTGCCCCTTGACTGGTCGATTAAGGTGCACAGCAAGCCACTGGGATTGTATGCACTCACTGTGCTGTGGTTTGTACTGTGTTGTAAGCACTAAACAAGCAAAGCGCTTGCAGACGGGTCTGCGTCTCCGAGATAGAAATACGACAATTTCGTCAGGGTTTGGTGGTAGTAGGCTTATGGACCTGTTTTTGTAGTCAGCAAACTTTCTGTGATCTTGCTTTGGTCATTTTCGTCATTCAACATGTCAGCTTTTGCTTGCAAATTTCCTGGGTTAAAAATGCATCTCTGACGTGAAATCGAGTTCCCAGCATAGCAATTTGCGATCAGAATCACCCTTGAGATGTCCTATTAACGTCAAGAATCGAAGATCTGCAATGATTCTGGTTTCAAGTAAAGGAGCTGTTGGGAGATGACTTTCATAGTTCTGCAGAAACCCGCCGATGGATCAGTATGCAAACTGTCGCACTATTGTGCCCAAAGCGTGTAACCTCACCAACCACGGAAAGTCAGAGAAGTATCAGTAATAATGAGCTCCAGCCCAGGGGCGGATCCATTTAGTATATTTTGTGGGGGCGATTTCAGTAATATTTGACAGTCAAGTCTCATCACGGGTTTACTTTGTCAGAGGGTTGAACATACTTCACAACACAGCTGTGACAAAAAATTGGACGACAAATGGCCTTATACGGCGTATGTTGTTTTCCGAATTGTACAAAATTGTGGCGAAAAAAACTTACTTTCGCCGGTTTCAGGAAGAATCACCCCAATCGCTCCCCTTGATCCGGACCTCCTACAGCCTCCTTCACAATGTCAAACAAGTGTTAATCATATTGTAATTTTGAAGAATTTTTTTGTAATTCATGTGATTTAAAATCTATTTTGTGACAAAGGAATGGCAATTCCGCAAATAAAGTTTGGCTTTTTTCCGGCCTTCAAACAATCGCTTTGACCTTTTTCTGGCCTCTTTTCTGGACTGCTTGGCTTTTTATTGAAATTTTCATTTGGCAACCCTGCTTCAGGGTCAACAAAACCGAGACAGAGCAAACGAAAACAAAACCATTTCTCAATGAAAGCTTCTCTAAATGCAGGATTCTCATGGACACGCCGAACATGACCTTCGTGGCTGCGCGATTGTGGTCAGCTCTACCACCTGATAGAACCAAAACGCCGGTTGCAGCTAACACGTCTTCTTGGCATGTTTCTTCTAAAGTTAATTTCGTTTGCTCTTAGGCACGATCTCAGAGAATTCTCAAGCAAGCAATTGTTTGTCTCACAGTTTCCAGACATTCCAAGAACTGCAGACAATCTCAAACATAACATCAATTTCTCCAGAGAAGAAACTTGGAGTTTCGACCGTGCATCAAAAATGGTGGTGAGTTTCAGACTGAAGGCTTCTATCAACGGAGCCTCGTGGCCAGGCCCGTCGCCAGGATTTAGCAGCAGAAGGGGCCAAAAAACAAAAAGAGGGGCAACAAAACAGAAGGGGAGCCCGATTTTAAAAATACATCGTTGGATATATGCAGCAACCGGGGGGCCAAACGTGAAATGGAGGGCACTGATTTCAAATGGGGGGACCGGGCACCACTGGCCCCCCGCTGGCGACGGCCCTGCTCGTGGTAGGGTGCTCCACCAACATCTCTTCGAAGGAGCAATAGCTGCTGGATCTCTGGATGCATTTCCTGGTGCTTGACCTAGGATATCTCGATGCTGAAGCTTATGCAAAAGCACCGTGGTTGTTCCCTAATGTTTGATTTAGGCACGATGGAACTGAAGTGAAAGGATCTGCTGCATCGCAAGGAACTTTGGTTGATTGATGCAGGATCTCAAGCTGAATACAGTGGTGTTCCACAGAGAGGGAATATCCAAATGGTTTAGTTTGAAGCTCATTGTAATGCAATTTAGTTATGTCGCGCGCGTCGTAAGATTGGTTTTGAAATCCACTCAACATGTGTAGCAAAGTACTGTTAGTCGCCTTAATGCAAACAGAATTGCATTGCCTGGATGTAAAGTAATGATCGCACGATTCCGGTAAACACACGCGCCAGTAAGAAACGTACTCGCGGAAAACAAGTGTCGGGCGTTTGCTCACAATTGCAGATTCGCAGGAATGCCACTTGGGGTTTTCAATAGACGTAATGCTTTGGCTTATCTTTGCGATTGAGACGTTGTATTGAAATAAAAAAAATTAACAGGTGGCAGCTCGCTCGCAGCGCAAAGGACACAGGCTTACAAGCAGTCCCGTCGCCACGTGGGGGGTTTGGTGGGCTTAGGCCCCCCAAACAACCACCCCTCCAAATTGAAATACGAAACACTATAGATTAGTGGAATTTTTGTCATATTTGAATGCCAATCCCCCCTGATCGAACATGAAGCCCCTTCGTACAAACCTAAAGCCCCCTTATTGACGACGTCCTAGCGACGGTTCTGCCTACGAATTTGTGGTGGGACTGAACTCAGAAATACTTGGGTATTTCAACATGCACAGAGGACAAATGGGCTTCAAATAAATTTTCGATGTCCCCACAAACGAACAAACAAGAACTCTAAACCTGACATTTGAACTGTGTTCGTGGCATCGTGCAACTCTTATCTCCTAAACAGACAACGCCTCTCAACATCTGGATGATGTCGACGAAAGTTCTCCGTGTTTTCAGTAAACTCAACTCCCACGGAAATAAAAAATCTTTGCGTCCACTGTTACAGTCGCGCTCAAAAGTTTACGACCACGTGCCGAAAAGTTGGATTTTTGCAACAAGTTCGGAAAATATCATATTTTCTTCGTCACATTGCTTTTTATGTCAGAAAGAACTTACGCGGCTGCATTAACATTCTTGCAATTTATATGCAATTTGATTCATCTGGTGAAGCATCTTAATGTACTCATTGGATGCGTTTTGGAACGTCAGCACACCGCCTGAAAGTGTTGTATGCTGGTAAACCATTATCGAACCTCATCAGTCAGGTCCTGTTAGGTAAGGTTGCCAACGGTCCATTATTTCAGCAAGCAGTCCTTTCATTTCGTATTCTGTCTTTGGCTTTTTTGACAAAGACAATAGTATGTCCTTCATTTCCAAAATTGTTCGTAAATTACGTTAACCCTGTGATATACCTAGACCGAGCGTTCTTCAAAGTTAGGCACAATATTGGTTGCAGTTAAAGCACCATATTTTTTGCCAAGATGGTTGTCTCTGCTGCCATGCATTGAGAGTATAGTACATAGGCCTACTTGGAAAACTTACTGCTCTCATTTTTAAGCAGACCGACAGATTGTTCCAAACAATAGATACTGTAAGACTTCTGTCAACCGATTATGATCGAACAGAAATTCCCCAATGTATCAAAGTTTGCATGTTTTTCTCGCAGCACATGATGAAAATATTGAATGCACCTGTGCAGTATGCATGACTTTAAGAAAAATAAAGCTTCAACACTTGATAGTTTCAATATCTTGGCTGGCCCATTCTCAGTGTGTCGTTCATTGTTTGTGTGGGGTGTTGTTCATTGTTTGTGTGGGGGGGGTAAAGAGCTGACCTCACAATTGTAAGGCAGGAATTCGATCCCTCGCCGGTTGTTCCTTTGTGCAAGGAACCTAGCACTCACGACTGTGCTTTGTGCAAGTACGTGCTGCATCACGCTGTTGTATCGTGTTCGCACCTCAATCATGCCTCGTATGTCGTGATTCATGTGTTGTGATTGTGCGCGCCTTTCCGCAATGAGTAAAGCATGCAAACTCGGAGAGAAACCCCCATACGCAAGAAGAAGAAGTGCATTTTGTCTTGGAAATTAAAGCTAACTACTCACAGCCTGAAGTGCTTTTCGCAACAAGAACTTCTTGAGTTGCCGTTTGTGAAACGAAAGACCCTTATTTTATTCACCCAGTCTTTTTCAACCAAAGGAACATGCTGTATTTAATAGATTGTTAGCCGTTCTTGGTTGTAAACCGCCCTAGAGTGCAAGCTGCACTTGCACACACGTTACTTAAGCCCTGAGATACTTTCGCGTACGAGCACGTTTCGCGTTAAATAGGCATTTCTGGAAATGAAGCGTACACCGTCCATAGCAACTGCTTTCTCTGTTCATCTTCATCCCACCTGTGATGAATGTGCAGGTGATATAGAAGAGAAGAAAGAGAATAGGAAAAAGAGAGTTTATTCAACAAATCGTAGCCAAGAAAAGAGTGAGCGTTGTCTATACCTTTTGATTAAGGTGAAGATAAAAATGTAAGCCGCCCTCAATTGTATGTAAGGCGCACTTGATTATAAATAGCACGAAATGATGACAAATAGACATTATTAGACGCGGCTTACAATCGAATAGATATGGCATTGATTTTTCCTGTCTTTTATTGCAAATTGAAAAAATTGGCAACCCTAGCGTTAGGACCGAATTTGACGGGCATCTATATCCGTTCTTTCTGAGATGAAAATTGCTGGACTTCTCCAACAACTGCAATCCGTGGATTCACTAGTTTCGCAGTGAATGTTGTATTGGTGTTTTCTGCATCCGTTCCCCAACGTTGCGCAAGAAGCAGAGACACCAGTACGAGCGTAGCCAGCCAAAACATTTGGGGAGTAAAACATTCGGGGGGTGAAATGTTTGATTTTGGACGAATAACATTATTTTTTTTGGGATATCACCTCTCAAAACACAAAATGACTACATGTTCTAAATATTTGGAAGGGCCATTTCGCCCTAGGCCCCTCCAGGCTACTCATGTGGACACCAGCAAATAACAAACGTCTGCAGTGCCACATGGTCTTATAATAGACGCAGGAGTAATACGAGCTTGATTTCAAGAGTGATACAAGCTGTTCAAGCAGGAGCATTTTGATGGTTGTTGAAACAACACATTCTACCATTGCCAGTCAGATATAAAAACGAATGCAAAATTTTTTTTCTTATCCATATGTGGAACAAAGCCTGAACAAACGTTTGTTTCAGTGACATTAAAAACTTCAGGTTTTCTGAATGCTTTCGAGGAATCATCCAACTACGCTCTGCTTTAATCTTTTTGCGATGATTCAAACTTTCACATATCTGTATTGAAGTAGCTACATATCTGTGTTCAATGACTATGTTAGACAAGCAAGGAATCTACAGTACCTGCAAATTCTTACAGGAGATGGATTGAGATTTCTATTTGAATATCACTCAATGACTGACGATGCGCAGTTTTACGTGAAACCGATTTCCTATTAAAGATTTGCAGATAGATTCCTTCCTCAAATTGTTTCACATGTAGAGAAAAATTACTTTCAGAGAATTACATATTCTGTGTTTTTTCATGGATAACGTACAGCTAAATATACGCATGTACCTACATCGAAATGCAGGTACATTGAAATAGGTCATCTAAATACCCAAAACATATTGATGTGAATCAATGAAACCAATGAGATCTATGTTTCTGTATATTCATTTTCACACTTTACTTTATTATTAGAGAAAGTGCGCGTTATCCCATTGTGTTGTCTTCAGTTTTAGACACGATCAAAACGTTTGCATCTCAAATGCAAACAAATGCCACAAAGAAAAACACATGTGTTACAATAAGTAATAATTCATTGTAGGCTTTAACAATTTTGTTCCTGAAAGTAATGAAATGTACGCAAACTAATCTGAGCAGCTGGACACATCAAAGTATTGTTTTGAACGAGGAAAGTATCATTGCCACATTGTGAAGGTGGTTCGTTAAAAGTCATGTCATCGTCCAACAAAGCTTTCGCCAAATGCGTTTTTGGCGAAAGCTTTGTCACATGATGTTTTACGTCACAGTTCATACGTTTCGTGAAAAGGAATGGACTGTAGAGTAATACATTTCAGTGAACCTACAAGTGTCGTGGGTTTGCCGGAGTGTTTAAAAAACGTTATGCAATTCATGCTTTGTTCTAGTAACACACGCTTCGAATAACAAACACTACGCAGTGAGTTTGCCTTCGAATCGCCCTATCGTTTAATCGGGTTCCGATCTGATTTTGAAATGTAAAGTGATAATAAAAAACTTCTCCCCGGCGGCAACATTTCGCGACGGCGGTGGCATTACGCTATTTGCGTTTAAAGTTCACTGACGCATTTGTTGCAGAAAAAGCACAGCTTTATGCCTCATATCCAAAAAACAATAGAGCACGATCCAAAAAAGAAAGGCATTTACGCAATACGGTTCATCTTACAAAAAAGCTATCAGGGCGATTTTGTGTTTGTATTTGGAGCTTATTTTGTCATTTTCTGTCGTCACCGAATAGTTTTGGTTATATAAAATTTTATGAAATGTTGCATATCTGCAATACTTGTCACTGACGCACAAACGTTAGCAATCTCTGCTTTTACAAAACTTGTTGCAAAACTGTGCAACAGAGCCTAAATAGAGTAAAACACACAAACATTGCTTGGGAAGAACTTGTTTTGTGGATAAAAAAGCTTAGAAAAGCAACTCCAACACATTCATGCAGTATCTCCAAATTGCTGCCATTCGCATACGATATTTGATTTTGAAAGAAGTACGAGCATTTGCACAAAGTTTCATCAAATGATACTGTATGTAGCTTAAACGTTTGGTATTACGCACCAGTGAGTGTAATTCGCGGTTATTGTCGTTGAAAGTTGACAAATAAAAGATGTCATGCTGAAAGTACAGACAAGCTACATGCGATATTGACAGTCTTTAAAGGATATCTCTAATGGGGCGGTATTTCAGCTTGCTATGTGCAACACAGGTTTTTTAACTGTGTTTAGAAAGAAACTTTGAATGTTTGGATTAACTTTCACTTGTTCGTCGTCATAGCGAAGGATTGTTTGTTTGAATGTGGGTGCTTTTGCAAGGTCCGGCGACAGAAAGTCAAAAAAGCGGTTGCTGCCCGGAACGATAGTTTGTCTGTTGCAGAGATAAAAAGTAAGGGAACAAAAATATTACTGGAAAAATAAAGCAATTTAAACATTTTGGAACAGAACAAGATATGTGTTTGAGTGAAAAAGACTGTATGCTTGTGTTAATTCAGCAGTACACTGCCCAACATAGATCTATTCGTTTTTTAACTTAATGTTTCAGATAAAACTCTACTAAGAAAAGTTTTGAAACAAATACACACTTCCTTGGTGGACAACAGCAGTTTTTTGTTACGAAACAAATAAACTGAAATTAAATAGCAGCAGATAGATTATGAAGAACTTTTTTGAAGGTGGCTGCAAACCTTGAAGTACTTCATAATATCTACGGCTTCCTCTCATGCGGCTCTATCGGGAGGACAGGCAGATCTCATGAGAGGAATGACATTTAGTCACAAGAAATGTAAATATTTCTATCACACATTGCCAACGCCAGTGAATCTTTTACATTTTTATCAGCTTTTGCAATTGTCTGAGGCACCACAAGCAAGTTCAATTTTTTGATGATGGTGGGGTTTCAAATGCAATATCAATATTTTTAACCTACGTAACAAGTGCCGTGACGAATATTATGACCGCGCAAAAATATCAAAGACCCCTTCCATAAAACGTTAAAGCGAAGCCATTGCTTTTTCTTCTTATGCAGACAGTACTTTTTCAAGAAACAACTTGATTTTGACAAGCGAGCACTTGGAAGGGTTGGCGTCCCTACAGTTGCGTTGCTGCAGCTGCCTTGTGGAACAGACAACAAGCGATTTTCCAGTGTGGATGAAACTTAAGCTTTTGGAGGAAGTACGATTTGCCAACAATTTCCTTTGGAGAAACACGCGCCATGACATCAACATAATTGAAGGAAACGTGATGAAGATTGTTGAGTGATTGCCGTTTGAAAGTCGAGCGCAATGACAAACACCATATCGGCTGATTCATCGTCATCAGCATTTGCTTTGTTGCGACCTTACTGCGCAGCAATGTTTAAAAACGAAAAACAAATATTCCGACCAGCATAGCTGTTGTCGTTGCTCCTGCGGCTTGCTAGATGACCATGTTTTACCGTCAAAACACACTAGAAATATTCTAACAGCCTCAGCTGACATTTCAGAAAAAATTAAATCGCTCCACCAGGCAACTTAGATATTTCGTTCAAACTGTGGAAACTTGAATAACACATAAACGTTTTCAACTGCCTATAGTGTGGCAGCGTGTTTTTATTGTATTTCTTAATGTAGGCTCTGCGGAATGTAGAGAATTCCTCTAAAACTTTGTGCAAAATATACCTCTGAAATTTTGTTCAAAAAAGCCTAAAATCAGTGAATGTTTTATAGTCACGTTCGTAGAACAACCTAGCTGCGATTATCTTGATGTTCGTGAAGATAAGTGGCTCAACAAAATCAGCGCTAGCATTAACAAGCACAGAATTATTTTGCCTCGCATAAAATGATAGACTTGCCCTTTTGGACACGTTGCTCTTGTCATCACTTTTGTTTTGTCGAACCATTTTTTCTTCTCTCATTTATTGCTCTTTCTTCCCGCTGTATGTTTTAACTTACTGTTACTGGTTAGTCTTGTCTTATCACACCTGGTTTGTTGTACTACTTGTTTGTGCTTGCTCTAAATGCATCAATGCTTATTTACGGTACGGTCAACGCCAGCTCCATATGCTTTTCACGCAACCATTATCTATGTTTCGCAATAATCACTGCTTTGCGTACATCCACTCGTTTTTACCTTTAATATACATGGACTGAAGAAGCCGTATGGCGAAATCGATTTCCATTAAATAACATCAATGCGTGCTGATTTTTGTGACTTGTGCACAGGCAGTACTTGAGGTGAAAATATGGGTAGACAAGAATAGCCGCAGTTAATAGAAAGGAAAACACAGGTTGATACTGATGATCAAGAAACAAGTAGAGCTACCAAACTTGGAGCAATGTTTGAATGGTCACCAATATCCTGTAAGGAAAATTAGTTTCACACGTACCGTTGATGTAAGATGAATGCTTCAGTCATGAAAATTTGAGAACCGATTCACATTTCAAGGATTTGCAGATGGCAGGAAGCTCACTCCTGAAAGCGCTATGTACTTTCAAAATAATCTGAACTTTTCTACTTGACTATTTTATTTTAATCGGTGAAAGTGATTTGACGCGTTTGGGATATTTTCACGCATCTGCATGCATAAAAGGATGCGTATGAAGCGCAACTAAATTGCAATTGTGTTAACCATTTCACTGCTGACGATAACCGCAACACCGCATTAGTCGCAGACAGTTGGATTGTTGAGGATGTATTCACTAAAGAGAGACGTCTTGGACAAACAGTGCACAGCGCTGTGAAGCTTCATAGTTGAATTGCAATTGAAATTAAAATACAACATACAGTGCTTCGTTGCGCATTTTGTATTAAATGTGAGGAGTTGAAATCATTGCTTAACGAACATTCAAGTGTTACAACTAGAAATTACATCAAAGAAGATGTAGAAAACACAATATGGGTTAACGTTCGCTTACTCCAAAGCAATTTCTTGTGAAATGAACCTCGGTGGAATCTCCAAATCTGTTGAAAACATTGCAGCTAACCTAACTTGTTGCAAGTACTTTGATAAGCTATTTGAAATAGTAAAGTTTTCGTGCATATATTGTTTCTCCATGTTTTGATAAAACTGGACGATTCTATCACAGAAGTATTAAACTATGTGATTTTACAGAGCAGTGACATATGTACCTTTGGCACAGCATACATAAAGTCCCCATCACAATTTACTTCTCTTGTTCTTAAATTTTTAGGACGTTTAAAGAAACGTGGAGTTCCTTACTGTGACAAAACATTTTTAAAAATATATCTGTATTGTGAAGATCATCTCGATGTTGAAACAATGCCACCAGTTTTTATTTTACAAAAATGATGAACAGCACTACTAAGTCTCTTGTACGCCGCTGATTTCCTAGTAAAACCTACGTTTTCACTATGCCTTGCCAAGCAATCCCCACACGACGGTTATGTTTTGCAAAACAAAACTCGACTTGCTAACAAATTTATATATCTGTTACCACTATATCTGACAAAAAGCTAAAGTCAAACTAACTCCAAAAAAGTTCGCCTTGGTATGAAAAGCTGTATAGCAAATTTTGAGTTCACTTGCAAGTCAAAATTTGTAGTCATTTCAAAGATGTTGTCAACAAGCACAAAAGGATTGTTGCAAAACCAATTTGTGCAGTAATTTCTTTTAATAGCATCTTAGTGCTCACGTCTACTTTCCTGTTTCCTGTTAATATTTTTTTTAACATTAGCGAGTCTTTGAAAGTGCTTTCAAGTCTGTCGGTATTTCACGTTAATACTCCACGTACTCGTATTTAAGCCAACACAAGAAACATTTTACCTTGGACGTCTCCATTCCAAAATCTTTGGAATTTATTAAACTATTTCTGTAAAAGAACTGTGGGGTTAGTTTACACGGAATGACACAGGCAAGGGGCTTCGATATCTAGAGCTCTGACATTACACGCATTACACTTTGGAGGGCACACGTCGACAGAAAAAGTTGCCCGCCCTTGATCGAATGTAATTTGAAAAACCGCAAGACCGCGTCAGATAATTGATGCATCAATGGTGGCGCTTAGGTAGACGAGACCGTTCAGCGTGCATCAAAATCGCGTCCACGAGTGAGTAGTCATCTCTCAGCACAGTGGACAGATTCCTCGAAAGCATACAGAAGCAACTGGTGTTTTTTAGTGTCGTTAAAACCAATGCTATCATGTGGCAAAGCTTTCGCAAAAGGCGTTGTCTCATAAAAGCATTGCTTTCAAGGAATAACATGTGACGCAAAACACTCCGAAAGAACCAATGCGCCTAGCGGGTGTGGCGAACTGGAAAACACCTGTATTCAAATTATGCTTTATTCTAGTAACATACGTTTCAGACAAGGAACATTCCTTTGCCTTATCGAAAACATCTCTACAACTAGAAAAAGAATTGCGGAACTGTGGTCTTTCTTATATTGGACAAACTCAAAAAAATTTTAAATTTCGCCTGGATGAACACAATCCTTTAAAATCGAACCACCAAGCTACCGATGTAGTCAAACATTCATACACATATCCAGGTCATTTCATTGAGTTTGAAAATCCTGAAATCTTGGCATCTGCTTTTGACGATCGCGAATTATTAATCAAAGAGACACTTCTGATACAAGAACATCAACCCGAGATTAATGTAGAAAATTTTTCCACCCCTTCATATAAGTAGATGTCAAATAATTGATTGATGCTCAGTTCTTTTGTTGATACATGTTTCGTGCATTACAGTTGGTGCTGACGTAGACATATCGTGCTGATTGTAGTACTGGTAATTGTCAAAATTTTTGCATCCTTAGCTTTCAGTGCTCCGTGAACGGTCTCTTGCTGCTGGTCTTGGCTTGTTTTCGTAGATTATGATCTTATGTAGATTTTGTTTTAGGACTTTCTGCATAGTTTTTGGTCTGCTTTTACTTTTAGCGGATTTGACAGGGTTGGCGGCCTTGGTTTTGCTTTTGACGTCTTTTGCGTCACACTGTTATTTTTTGCGTCACAGTGTCTTTTGGTTTTGAATTGCTAGCATTGCCAAGTGTTGCTTTATTTTTTAACTGAAGGTGGGTTAAGAATAATCCGAAACGTCTGAAAATAAAACATGTATATTTTTAAGACTTTTTTAGTGTTCATTAAACAATGTTTTTAATGGTGCGATGTTTCAGTTTGCTGTGTGAAACACAGTTTTTTTGTCTACGTTAAACAAAACGTTGAATGCTTGGATTAAGTTTCACTTGTTCGTCGTCATAGCGAAGGATATTGTCGTTTCAATGTGGGTGCTTTTGTAAGGTCAGACAACAGAAAGTCAAAAAAGTATTTGCTGCCCGGAAAGATTTGTTTGTGTTTTTGTGGAGGTAAAAAGTATAGGAACAACAATATTTCTGTGAAAATAGCGGCAATTTCAAACGTTTAAAAGCAGAGCAAGATATGTGTTTAATGAAAAAGAATTATGATTGTGTTGATTATACAAAGAGCTAACCTTAGACGTGAGAGTGTGCGAGCTTGAAGTTTCAGGTGAAACTCTGTTATGAAAATGTTTTGAAACAAGTCTAAAAGTCGTTGGTGAAAAATGCTTACTGTTGCAAAGCAAAGATAGCTGAAGTGAAATAATAGAAGACAGATGTTGAAAACATTATTGAAGGCGACCGCAAACCATGAAGTACTTCAAAACGTCTGTGGCTTCTTCCGATGCGACTGTATCGTGAGGATATGCAGATCTCTTGAGTGGAGAGAAATTTTATCAGACGAAATCTAAACATTTGAATCACACATCGCTAATGCTAGTGAATTTTTTGAATTTTTATCCGATTTGAATTTATCCATTTTTCTGAGGAGTCACAAGCACGTGATAGTTCTTGATGATAGTGGGATCTTTACTGGAATCTCAATATTTTCAACCTATGAAACAAGTGACCAAATATTATGACAGCGCAAAATATCAACGACCCCTTGCATAAAACGTCAAAGCGAAGCCAATTACTTCTTTGCTAATGCGGACAGTAACTTTTCTAGAAACAACGTGATTTTGACAAGTGAGCACTTGAAAGGGTCTGCGTTGTTACAAATTTGTTGTTGAACTAAGAACGAGCGATTGGAACAATGTGGATGAAACGTGAATTCATTCAGGAAGAATGAATTGACAAAAATTTCCTTTCGAGAAACACGCACTATGACATCAACAGAATTAAAGGAAACGTGATAAAGGTTGTTGAATGATTGCCGTTTGAATGTCGAGCGCAATGGAAACGATCATTTCGGCTGATTCATCGTCATCAGCATTTGGTTTTCTGACAGGTATCTGTGCACGAATGCTACAAAACGGAAACCAGTTATTCCGACCAGCATCACTGTTATCGTTGCTGCTACGGCTTGCTAGATGATTAGGTTTTATCGTCAAAATATGTATATTGTAATAACAACATCAGTTCGAACTTCAGAGACAACTTCATTTACTCTACCAGGCAACTGAGTTATTTCGTTCAAACCTTGGGAATATAACACTTACACGTTGGCGATGAAGTGGCAGTGTGCTTTTATTTCGGTGCTGTGGGAGTGTGGAAAATATACCTCTGAAATGGTGTGCAAAATATCATCACAGTTTTGCAAGAAATTTCTGACATACAACGTGGTTTTCTAAGTAACGAAATATCACCCGAATGCTAGCTGAAGTTATTTATGTTTTCATAAAATCAAACCTGCAACACACCGCCAGCTTAAATCTTTAACATACGTCACATGTCAGCTTTTCTTACGAAAAAATTTTTCTGGAAATACTGCATAGTGAAGCTTTTGTCGTATGCATGTACACGTTGAAAAAAGCTATGAAAAAGTATAATGCATCTGAAAGGAACTACAACTCTCGTTTAATGACAATTTCAGTTGGGTTTGCTGCACAGCAAACACAAACATTCACAAAAAATTTTTTTTCAGTTTCCTCTGCAAAGATTACGAAAGCTTTTTGTGCAGTGCTCCATTTAAGCTGTACGTAATTAGATCTGACGATTGTTGTTCAAAACGTGCTCTATTCATGTATTGTTTCCTTTTATTTGCGTTAATACTTGCATCCAAAATTCAAAATGCAACGTTTCAGATGATTGATTTTAATGGATGAAACCAGACACAAGTATATTTGAGGTGTATCACGAACACATACACAACCGAAATGCATTTTTCTGTCAAAGTTCGTGAAATAAATGCTATTGTTAGTGCGAACTAAGGAAGTACTTACGGATGCAATCGGATGTGCCTGACGAAATCACAAAAGAGTTTAAATATTTATCATGTCAATTACTCCCATTTCTGAATACGACCAATTTATAAACAGAAAATAGGCAATCTTTCACCCAAATCGGTAAAGCAACAACACCATTATCTTTGCAGCCACTTTCAGAGGTGGACAGCAGGGTATTAAGGGAAGCTGACTGGGATAATAACCGGAGCACCAATCATTTAGGGGTCCCAATCCCTAAGTTGGTGAAAAGCGTAATATGTCAAAGACATTTATATATATATAGGCTACTCGCGCACGCA
>JGI24021J15306_10006556_pt1 | contig 14041 bp, 5 predicted proteins | sample Ectturendosymbi1_FD_15306 | JGI IMG/M metagenome (IMG submission 15306) | reverse complement strand
GGCCTGGTGTAGACTACAGTTCACATTAAAAGAGCTAGAGTGCTCTAGCTAGTCTAGACTACAGATCACAGTAGGCCTACACCAGCTAGCGTTAGTCTAGGTATAGGTATGCAGCAAGCAACGTCCCTAATGTACAGGCTACTGAAAGAGCCATATCTTGCCACATCAGGAACAGACTGATGCTGACAAGCTTGGTGTGTCCATTTAACAGATTTAAGAGGGGGAATGGGATTACATTACGGTACAGTGATTGCACCATAGACAGACTCGCATGGCACAGAAAGCTGAAAAGATGCTTCTGAAGAAAATTAATGAATGATTCTGCAATGTGCAACTTTTTCCAAAAGTCTGAATCCTCGGAATATCGATAAAAGCGCTTCGGATATCCGGATCCGTACCCTGTTACCGTTTGAAAGCAGTTTTTAGATATCCTTAGTGTTGTGGCCGGAAGTAGCGCACAACATAGTGAATTGTTAACAGAGCGATTGTTGTCAAATGATGTTGAGCGAACCATAGGATTTATGCACAAACGTACGCCGATTTCGCCTAAACAAGCGGTAGAAAATGATTTGTGGAAGAGAATTGCCGTTGATTGTTTGTTCAAACCGATTAAAACTGCTAGCGATTTAACCGATGTTAAAATGCAACAATTCACTATGGTGCTACTAGAACGCCGTAATAAGTGTGCACAACACCAAGCCGCACTTGAATTAGAACTGCCTTGATTGAGCGGAAGAGTGTGTGATCAGAGCGACGAATCGGACAGTGAAGGGTCGCTTGAAAATGTGATGTAACTTGTGGTGTGGCTTCTGACGTTGCAAATATGTTCTGTACAAAGCCCAATGTTGTTTTGTGGTGCAGGAACATAGGAAATTATGAAAATTATACAAGAACTGTATATGTGTTATAGAGGTTTGGCTAGATTTCGAACTAGCCTACATTTCACCGCAACGAGTATGAAAAAACGACGATGTGAAACCAACTGATCTCAGTCACGATGAAATTAATGGAGTGTTGCTTAATCTGTTGGCAAGCGTGACTGGATCGGTGTTCTTCGGTGTACAACTGCACATTGATGAACCAAGCAAAGGTCACCGATTCTACATTGCCATTAAATGCAAGCGTGAAGGAATTTGGGTGGAATATATTCATCGAGTTCCGTTCTCCGCACCAACAGTTGGATATGTTTGGCAACCCGAACAAACCGTGGTATCTTTGAGTATGAGAATAATTATAACTGCCATAGAAAAGGCTGACTGGCACAACTTGGAAGACAAATCTCAAAGCAGACCAATTTCCAACTTGGTATGACAACCCTGTTTTGCTTGATGGTGGCTCATTGGAAAAAGTGACGATGGCACGCGACGTAGACGTCAACTTAAAAATCATGAAAAGTACGGGTAGCAAGCCAAGCACAAAACGTGCATGGGCTTGCAGCGTCAAGCGCAAAAGAGAGGACGGCGACCGAATTCTTCACCAGATGCTTTGTCAGATCAACGGCGAAGCAACCACAAGCGGGCAAAGTTCAGGAAGCGATTCAGATGCGAACGAGACAGACGTGCGATCAGCAAAGTGAGCTGAGCTTGATCTGGAAGCGCTGTTGTATGACTTGCAACCTGAAACAGTTTCTGAGAATCAACCGTGGAAAGTCGGAAGCTGAGAGAAACATTTTGGCATGAGAGTCCTCATATGCAGTTCGGGGAAAACAACGTTGATTACCGATCACCGACTGTGCATGGCTGAGTACTAATTAACATCGTTCGCGACATGAGTTGCAGCAACGCATTGAATTGTGTTTGTTTTATTGTAACAGCCGCCTCTTGGTGTGTCAGAGGCGATGCTAATTGTACTATATAAGGGGGACGATTTTTTTTGACAAACAGTTCAGTTGGTTGGATTCTCAAACGGGAAGGAGGTTTCACGCGGTTTAAAACATACTTTGACTTTGAGAAATTAACCACTGTTCTCACTTGCACTTGTAAAACTTGTACAGCACGGGAGTTAGAATGAAGTGCGGCTTGGTCGCTGATGTGGTTCTCCCTGTACAGTTGTGTTCTCTGTGTGTTTCTATGCGATCGCTTTCTGCTGCATTCGAGTATGATTGTGATTATGTGTTGTCCCGTGGGCAAATAAAAGTTCAACACTCTTAAAATGGTACCTGTAGGACCCCAACGGTCTGACTGCGGTTAAGACGTTGTTGGTCTCGAGGTTGAGTGATACTGAGCTGGCTTAGCCTACATGGTGAGTCTATTGTTGACTTGCTTATAATAGGTGTAAAACGAAACCTACTATTGGTTTTGTGAAAAACGGAAACTCTCGTAAAACGGAATAGGAGAGAAACAAAAGTATCCGGTTGCAAACTCACTATCCTGCTGGATATCCAACCGGAAAACCGGATAGTGATCATCTCTGGTGGACTGATGCAATCTCAGTAAAGTAGTTATCAAAGTGATTAGGTAATCCACCATTGGAAAAGGTCGAGTCCATGAGATAGGCAAATGATAATTTAAATAAGCATGGGATGTTTGAAATTTTGTGCTTGGAATACAGCACAGCTGTTTTGTTTTTTTCATATTCAAGGGTTCTCACAACTTTATTCAGCAGTCTATAGGAAGTAAAGTAGGCCTATTCTTGGAAAAAAAGTTGAAACAAATGTGGAAAAACAGAAATATTGAAACATTGTCAGGGCGGCAACCATTTGATTTGTCAGGCGGAAAAATTATTGTAACTTGTACCTAACAGCCAAAAAGGTTTTGGAATTTCTAGTGTGGCAACTGCACGGCTTTCCACCTGATTGGGCCCTGACCAATAGTGACTCGTGTAATGAGAAAAAACGAAAACAAAATTATATGAAAAATCCCCCATTCTAAAAACTGGAATACTGGCATCGTGTTATGATGTCATTGACTGGAATAAGCATGTATTGATTCAAATTTTATCAAGACGTGATAGAAAAAATCTGATTACAGATTTGAATTCAGCACACGAAATATCCTCTGAAACGCCGTCTTATTACACCAAATGCAAAAGAAGTCAGATTGTGACTAAAAATGTTCCCCTGATATTTTTGCCAACTTCGAAAAACTCCGGAATATTTGTGAAATTCAATCCAACCCGGACATGAAATCCAAATTTTTAATCATCCTTCCTGATAAACTTCAGGTGTCAAGCGAAATTTTTGACTTGCGATAGTTCTGACTCTACACCATGTAGGCTACTCATGCACAAAGAAATATTCTGCAATATCAAATATACTGAGAAAACTTATGATTAGGGCTTGGGGATTCGTGTGTAGGTAAGTGTGTCGGGTTGGGGTTTGGGTTAGGGTGAGAAAAGGAAAAATATTTGAGGTCTAAAAGTAAGTCTAAAATTTTTCAGTGGTTGAAGTAATTCCCGTACTATTGCTGGTTGTGGGTGCCTGAGATTTAACCAAATTGTTTTAATTTATACAACACACATCAAAAAGTTATTTCCAAGCTTTGTTTTCTTTTGCTGAGAAGCAAAATAACTGACAAACAGTAGCTGGTCAGAAATTTCGCTTGACGTTGACACCGGTTCGTCAAAATTTGAAAATTTCGGCTGTAGTCCACCGCCCCAACACTTCGCAACCTAACCGCAACCCTCCTTTCCTGGATGTACTGTAGTTTCAGATTGGGAAGTCAGTGTAGATGTGACTCATCGCTGACATGTGTGATTCACTGAGCAACAAATTACAAAGCATTTAGGCCTAGTACGACTTGTTTCGTGCGTTGTTCAGTTATTAGTCTAGCTGCAAAACCGTGCTATATGGTGTCTAGTTCAGTGACAGTAATGTTTAAAAACGCAGTGGTAACGCTGCGACTTGATGATTACCTCTGTCAATGCATGTATTAAGTTTATTTACGTAAACATCGGTTCTTCTACGGAGAGAATTTGGTTTTTACAGACACACATTTTTTTTGTGACAATTGTCAATTGTGATGAACATGACTTAATTTATTGCATAAAGGTGTTGGGCATGGCACTAAATTGTAATGGTGTGACTGTGATCTGATGGGGCTGCAATTGCCGAGTTTTGCAGTTGGCCGTACAGTACCTGGAATACAGTAGCCTTGAAGATAGACCTATGCTACAGACTACAGTGCTAGTGCAGCCACCATTTCCCAGGTCCATTTGATTATGATCATTATGGGATGGAGTGATGACGCCTAGTAGGCTATTAGTAAGTTACTTACTGTAGGCTCGAACTGTTGTTTATGGACTGAATAGTCATTTCAAAAGTGCAAACTGAGCTCTACATCCATTCTATCCATGCAAGGCAGTAAGTATAGATGTGGGAAACTGATGGGCAGGTGAAGAATACTTCCCAAGGCAACTCTGTCAGCCCAGGCCCCAATGTATTAGGTAAACCTTTCTTTGAGACACTTTTTGGAAAGTGCGTTACTGTTACGTCGCAGGTGGCGTATGAATAAGTTTGCAAATTTCAAGATCCACAGGCACATCTATAGCCACCGCCTTTTGAAGTGTGAAGTGTGATCTAATGATTTACGGGAGAACTCAATGGCCTAAAATTTTGCTGTGTCTTGCTTTGGAATTTTTTCATAAGTGATGATTCTCTTGCGGAGGTTGTGCCTCACGGTCACGGGCTGTTGTAGTCTTGGAATGTGAAGCTGGTTGAAAACAAGAAGATGCAATTTATTGAATGCAGTTCCTGTTGTGAGCAGTGGAGCCCATATCAAAGATTCACTGCATTGAATATAGTTCTTATGAGCAGTGGATCTCATATTGCTGTGCCGGAATATCAGCAGATGTCTGATGTTGGTGACAGCAGGTGACAATGCACCCCTCTGGGGTATGAAACCGCAGTCAATCCTACCCGTTTGTTCATGGACCAACCGCACAGTGGAAAAATTTCATTTAAACTTGATGTTGAAAATGCTTTGATCAGCATTCACTGAGGCATTGTTCTTCAAGCAGTTCAAATACACTTTCTGGAAATCTACCCCTTCATATGGGACTGCTATTCTTTAAAAACATTGCTCTTCCGTGGAGAGTTCTGCTTGGATTCAGCCACTGGTGTGCAACAAGGTGATTCCCTTGGCCAAGTCATTTTCACCCTTTCCATCTATGGAGTTAGTAGTTACATCCAAGGTCAAATCTGACCTAAATGTTTGGTACCTTGATGATGGATGTATGGGTAGAGACCCATGGAACTTGCTCAACAATGCTGCCATGAGAATGGACTGTCTTTGGTTTACCTGGAGATTAATAATTTTCTAATTGCAAGCTACTCATCAACGACACAAAAATCAAGCTCTAAAAATCCCAGACCCCAATCAATGGGAGTTATTAGCAGGGTTCCCATGTGGTATTTGAAGTATTGAGTCGTGAAATCGGTTTTTTAGACTTTGAAAAAGTATTGAATTTGGCCAAGATGTATATAACGTATTGAAAAAGTATTGAAATTCTAAATTCAACCGTTTGTTTATTGAAATTGTTTTTCACTGTCGATGCCAGTTCTGCAGGTATTTTGCATTGTGTTCCATGAGCAAAATTTTTGAAAAATGAAGCTGAATGCTAGTATTGAATCTTTTGATTTCGTGTTAAAAAGTAATGAAACAATATGGAAAATTTTTTTTGAAAATGTCTGAGAATGCTGTATTAGGATCTTCATTGCATCAGGAATCTGCCCCACTAGACTTCAAGGCAAAAACTAAAGTTCTTGACAGCGTCAAAGAAAACCTAGGCTAACTGAGCCGCATCAAGCATTTTTTTAATTAAAAAATTGCTTCTCAATTACTAAAATCACATATTTGCTGTGAATTGCCCCATGCTTCAAGTGCAAAGATGAACTGGAGGTGTTGGAAGCTGCTCTAAAAATCAACATGGAAAAAATATGCAATGTGATTATTGCTTGGATCATTCTGGGCTTTACCATTCTGCTCTTTCCAAAACCAAAACAACATGTAGACATAGGACTGAAACAAAACAAATATGAAATAGGAACATATTTCAACAATTCACAAACATAAATATGTACAATTTGTTATTATTGAAAAAGCATATCCAGAACTTAGTATCATTATAACAGAGCAAAGAGTAAAGACTAAATGAAGTATGAAAACAAGCATGACACTTCAAACAAATTGATGAATATCATATCATAACTTAGGCAACAGCCATTCACATTTATAAAAGATGGAGGGAAGCAATGTATGAAGAGTTGAGATATGAAGAGGTGAGTCATGCACATTCCACATATGTAACAAAAGTGAGTGGCAATGGAAGTGATAAGTAGAAAAGCATGCAGCAACCACAATATTATGTAGGACATGCATGACAGTGGCAAAATGTCATTTTAATAACATAGACCATGAAAAAGCAATCCAGTTACCCACTGACCATGATGACATACCAAATTTGTGCATATAGCCTGCAGGGTACACAATAGAGTCCTGTGCAGGGCAGGCACCTGCGCGAGTTGCGGTGACCTGCATTTGTGGGGTGGGTGCAGGAAGCCCCAGAGTTTTGCATGCAGGACAAGCATGTGATAAGAAATTCTTTGTGCCGGTTACTGAATGTTGACTCAATGCATGTGAAAGTGACATGAGCAGAAAAATTTGTGCTACAGAGAGCTTGTTGTATGGTTTATTCATGCATTTTTGTGACTCAAATCATGAAATTACACGAATGCAGTAAGAGGAAAAGCAATGACATCAACGATCACAAATTGATTTCATGTTGTTGAGAATATAACAACATCAGACGTTTCAATTTTCACAGTTTAATGTTTGTGTTCTAACATGTTGAATCACAAACAGTTGGTGAAAGATTACTTGGGTCAAGTTCTCTGCCAGCCCTGTTGCGAGCATAAATTAATTTCTAATTGAAGATGTTTAACTAGTAGTAGAAAAAGTAACAATGCATTGAATCGATGTCAGGTAAAATAAGACAAAAAAACAACGCAAAAGCAGTAGGTGAAAAGCATGCCTGTGTACAGTGGGTGGAGTGAGCAACTGTAGAGGTAAATGGTACGAAGGAAAATACTGACATCAACACAATATTACAAAAGTGACAAGCATATAAAACAAAATCAACAGGAATCTGGCAAGATAGCAGGACGTTTTTATATTGTTATGCAAATGAATAAGGTGAAAAAGATATCAGATTTTCAGGAATGTTATACCAAATTTTGGGACTCATATACTTTAAAGAAAGCTGATCCAAGGATGTTTTCATTCTAGGTAAATAGTATTTTAGCAAAGCAGCAAGTCACAACAACAGCGAGTCACTTGGTATTTTCCAGAACATACTTACAATAACAAAAGCATTGACATGGCACTTTTGGCAAGGGAAAAAGTGAAGTGTATTCTGGAATGTACATGCGCGTTCTGTGGAAAAATTCATAGTATGTTCTAAAACGTACTTACTTGAGTGCTGAAATGTTAAATTGTTGTTAGTTAAGATAAGTTCTGCAAATGCCTAATAATATGTTGCTAGTAGCTTTTTTGTAAGTACAGTATAACTGTAAACTTCGTAGTTAAGCATAACTGCCTTTAACACTTTGGCATTTGGCTGCTTTTGAGGATTCTCGTGCCAAAACAACCAGATCGCTTGTGGCTTTGCGTGTGGATAACTCGGGGCTGAAAGTGGTGGAGAACTGTTCAAAGGCTCAAAAGACATGGCAAGTCTTCTAGTTTGCACTCAAAAAAAAGTTTTTTCGTTGAGGGGTGTGTATTTTTTCTGAGTGATGTCATAAGTGGAGGACTTTTAGACCACCTTGGCCCACTTCACCAGGCCCAGAGCCCAAACCGTTAGATGGTAGCATTTCGCTGATGTTTTTTCTGGAAACTAGGCTACAATCTGAGTCTTTTGATACTTTGGATGACCTGCTGGGGTTTCGGGTTCAAAAGTTATGATCCAAAGTAATAAAAATATTTGAGTAATTGGTTAATTATATAAATTAGAGATCGACCGATATGGCTTTTTTGAGGCCGATACCTGTATTTCCAAAATTTTTAAATCTTGTTTTCTGCTTCATTATCAAAAATATGATGTATTTTATGCCATACCTTTTTTTTCAAAATTTGAAAATCAGGATTTATAAGCTAGAATTTTGCAGCAATTTCAATACTTGATTAGCCTTACTTGTTAGCATAGTGTACACTGTTTACAATGAATAAAACACAGTGCCATGAATAAAAAAAGAATGTTAAAATAACAAAGCAATAAGAACAGAGCACTGAATGTAAGAGAACTGCCTATGGTGTTTAAACCCGAAAAAGCAAAAACGGTGCTTGAAAGTTGAGAGATGCTGAACAATGGAAAGGAAGTACAAAATGGAGCATCAAGTTAAGAAGGTTAAAATTAGTACAACACTGTATTCAATTAACCATTGCCAAAAATGAAAATATTTTCAAAACAGCTTTGGTCTTTGATAGTATGTTTGTTAACAGTTACTGTACTACATAAATCTTGTAAAATTTTGTTTTTGCATATGTTTCACAAATCAACCTTTCAGACTCTTCTGCATCTAGGTAGGTTTTCAATTTCAAGAGTCAATCCAAGTCATGAAGAATCAAATTTGGAATTTTGATGTAATGCAATATTAAATAACTGCATGTCCTTAAGAAAGAAAAACTAGTTCCATTAGTTACTGCAACTGAAGTACTGGCATTGGTATGAAATGAAAAACCTCAACTGATTTGTCAATTCTCAGTAGTTCAATATCAACAGTTTAAGATTGTCATGCAGAAAGCAAAGTTTATCTGCATTTTCATCAAGTAGCCTGCAGTGAGTTAGCCGGTCATCTACAACCTAGCCTAAACAAAAGCAGCACTAGGCTATAACCGATTACCGAAGTAAATTCCATAAGAACAAGTCGCCATAACAATAGCTAAGGTGCACATGTGCGCATTACATATCTGATGATTGTGCAATAATGCTGTGGTAGTTCTGATGCAATTACAAACAATGCGCTTTTAACTTGCGTAAGTTGCATTGTTGCAAACACTGCTTTTGATGATCGTGTCTAACAAACGGACAACAGCAATTGTGATGCAACAATGAACACTGACTACCGCGCTGCTATCGGACCAAACGACAAATCATCGCTTCAATGTATTTGTCAAATGTTGGAGTAGCGCTCCCGTAGCTTGTGTTCCACATCCACAAACGTTGGTTTCATGTTTGGAACAGCTTGGATTGTGAGATCACAATTATCATTATCATGCCTCGTGGAAAATGTCGATTTAAAAGTTAACCCACGAACACGATGTTTTAGCTTGCGTACAGTATAAACCAGCGCGCTTACAGCCTAATACATGAAGTTAAGAAAATTAGAATCCTTTTAAGATGTTACTTGCAACTGCTTCATAGCGACAGTTGTTGTCACTAATGACTAACGATTGCATTTGTAATCATATTCATAATGCCATAAATCTTGCTTAACATAACGCAATTCATTTTTCATGCAAGCTTTTTTAAATTAATCTATCCTAAACTAGGCATTGGTTGGACTTTTGCACCTTAAGTTACAGTCAAACTTTTCGTGCAGCGAAAACTTCCGGAAGTATAATGGGAGTTTATTCGTACACAACACCTGCACGTGGTGGCTTCAAGCATTGCGAAACTTCCCGATGACACTTTTGTTTCGGTTGTGACGGCTGACGCACGCTCCATGGCTAGTTTTGTGTGTTTGTTTATGAAACCACACCTGCTAGCGTTGTTGTAAGATAACTGTCTTGATTTGCTTTGTTGTGCTTTCTTGCGCAAGTTGTCTGGATGCATGAGAAATATAACAGCGTCTGGATGCATGAGGAATATAACCTACTGAGGTCAATAATATCGGCTGTTTTGGCTGATACTGATATATCGGTAAAACCCAAATATCAGCCCATATATCGGCTGATACATCGGCCAGGCCGATATATGGGTCGATCTCTAATATAAATAATTAATTTGTTTATTGTAGATCATAACTTAGAAAATCAGAAACGCTAGAAAATCAAAGGCTCAAAAGACTTGGACTTGAGTATAGTTTGCAATGAAAACTCTAGCAAAATACTTTTGTTTAGCGGTTGGGCCCTAGGGCCAGGTAACATGAGCCAAAATGACCTAAAAACTACTTCATTTATGACGTCACTCACAAAATATCCGCAACCCCCCCAAAAAATTTTTTTTCAAGTGCAACTAGAAGACTGGCTGATTGTTTGAGCCCTTAAACAGCTCTTTAGCACAATCGGCGGAGGAGCTATGGCGTTGATAAGGCAACCAAAAACTTCTGATTTTAGGCCATAATCTAGGTACAATATATTTGTAGACCGGCTGTCAAAGTGTTAATAATATATGTATACATTTTGATGTATATTGGTTTAAATTAGGGATAGACCGATATATCAGCCTGGCTGAGGCCGATATATAGGGCCGATGTTTGGGTTTCACTGATATATCGGTATTGGTCAAAACTGCTGATTTTATCAGCCTCAAGTTTCTAAACGCTATTACATCCTCACGAATCCAGACAACTTGTGCAAGAAAGCAAAACAAAGCAAGTCAAGACAGTTATCTTGCAGCAACGCTAGCAGGTGTGTTTTCTTGCACAAGCAGAGAAGATGAACCATGGAGCAAACGTCAGCCATCGCAGCTGAAACAAAATCATCATCATTAATCAGACAATTAAAAATCATAGCAAAATATTGAAATTGCTGCAATTTGAAAAATTTTAGCTCATGACATAAATCCTAATTTTTGAAGTTTTTGAAAAAAGGTAAGGGATAGGATATATTATATTGTTGATAATGAAACAAAAAACAAGATAAAAAATTTTGGAAATTTTGGTATTGGCTATTAGTCCATGAATGGCCGACATATCGGTATCGGCCCCAAAAAAGCCATATCGGTTGATCTCTAGTTTAAATTATGATTCACTATACTGTGTACACCATTATAGAGTGTCACAAGTGAGTACCCATCTCCACTTATTCTGTACTGGTAACAAATATTCTTTTATGTTGATTTATGCATTGATGGAAAGGCAATGGCAGCACCACGTGTGAATTACTTCTGTGCACCCATCCATTAATGCTGAGGGATGAATAGGCTGCGAGTGTAATTTTTCCAGTTTTTTATGTCAGCCATCTGTGATCAAACTCAGTCTACCAGCTTAATTAATTCATGCTCAACCAACTGTACTACACAAGTTTACAAACTATAGATATGTGTACACACAATAGATCAGGGGTGTACAACCTTTTGCTATTGCCAGCCGCATTACTTTGATTTATATGAAGTACGGCTGCCAATGAGTTTGAGTTATATTTATGAGATACGTTTAATTAAAGAATAGGTTTTATCCGGTATATGTCATTTACTTGTGCCTAAAAGTATAACAAAATGTCAAAAATCTTAACGAATTTTTAATGAAATTACGCATTGTGTCGACTGATTTTCTTGCCTTGTGTTTTTTTGCTTCAGTATATGCCAGCACGGCCACCACATCTTATATTTTAAATTACATGTGGGCGGCCGCAAATTTCATTATCGAAGCCCGCATGCGGCAGTACGGCTGCAGGTTGTGCACTGTTGCAATAGATCAACTGTGTATAAATCATGTTTCCCTGCATATCAGCATGTAGCTGAATGCTTTATTGCATTTCAAGCTTGTCTGACGTAGCAAATAACACAAATTTGTACCTGGTGCGTTTAGCTGTTGATTTGCTGTTTTTTTTCTGTCATTGTGTTAAAGCTAGTTGAATTTTCTTTTATTTCGTGGAGTTGTATTCTCTTTCTGATATCATTCACTTTCTAAGTTGTTGTTTTCACATTTTAGAGTGATGCTGCATAATGAATGAGAGCTCTCTTTTATGCAAATGAGTATTGACGAGAACTGATAGAAATAAAATAGGTAAATTGATAGGATTTCACATTAAGATATTTAAGGTTTGTATGTTGTTTGTTAATTTGCTTTTCTTAGTAAAACCTAGTTGATGAACTTCACTGTTAATAAAATGAATAAGTCAAAATGATGTGACAAAACTACAAAACATGCATTTATTAACACTTTGAGAGCTGGCCCATGAATATATCGTACCTAGATTTTGACCTAAAACCAGCAGTTTTCAGTTGCTTTACCAATGCTATAGCTCCTCCGCCGATTGTGCTAGAGAGCTGTTCAAGGGCTTAAACGGATTGGCCAGTCTTCTAGTTGCACTTAAAAAAATATTTTTTGGTTGGGGGTTGCGCATTTTTTGTGAGTGACATCATAAGTGAAATAGTTTATGGGTCATTTTGGCTCATGTTACCTGGCCTAAGGCCCAACCACTAGGCTAAAGTTTTTCGCTGAAGTTTTCATTGGAAACTATGCTTGACTCTGAGTCTTTTGAGCCTTTGATCGACTAGCATTTCTGGTTCAAAAGTTATGATCTAAAATAAACAAATTAATTAATTATCAAATCAACTAATTAGTCAAATATTTTTATTACTTTAGATCATAACTTTTGAACCCAAAACCCCGGAGGTCATCCAAAGTATCAAAAGACTCGGATTGTAGCGTAGTTTCCAGCAAAAACTTCAGCGAAATGCTACCATCTAATGGTTTGGGCCCAGGGCCAGGTGAAGTGGCCAAGGTGGCCTAAAAGTACTCCACTGATGACGTCACTCACAAAAAATCCGCACCCTCAAGCAAAAAATTTTTTTTCTAGTGCAAACTAGAAGACTGGCCGATCTGTTTGAGCCTTTGAACAGCTCTCCACCACTTTCGGCGCCCGAGTTAAGTGTGCGCAAAGCCACGTGCAATCCGGTTGTATGGCATGAGAATCCTCGAAAGTGGCCGGACACCAAAGTGTTACTAATTTTGTACATGAAAAGTGGAAGTATTAAATAGCCTTACAATGAAAATCATGGCCAATGAAAACGATACAAATGCCATATTGCGAACGTTTCGATAACTCCTGTTATCATCATCAGTGCATTGCAAAAAATTGCAAATGAGGGTTTGAACAGCTCTCTAGCTCAATCGCCTGGCGAGTTATAGGATTGCAAAGCTCTGCAAGAAGTAGCGCACGCGGGACCGAAAGGGTTAAAAGTTTTCAGTACATCAGTTTAAACTAAATTTAATTTGCTAAGATCAAAGTAATTTATTCAATGTACGGACCTCGTTAATATGTCGTTCATTGTGCGGTCCTGGTTTAGATAATGACAAAATTTTTGGCTCTGCAAGCAATTTCAGTTGGACATAGCTGGCATTTAATCACAAACTGGATATTTGCATAGAAATGTTGTTTTCATTTGTAAATCTTTATAACTTGAAAAGAAGCAGGGTATTTGAGGAATCTTCCTGCCAAGCTGTGCCTTCATAACTTTGAGAGGATTTTTCTGCATAAATCCATAGTTCAGTGACAATGTACCACAAGGACAAAGCAGCTAAACCTGCACACAAATTGTATCACTTATCGCATATTTCACTTCAAAGAAATGTGAAGAACATTGGACAGAGGAAAGTCTCAGTACCATTAATTCAGTTTGGCCACACCTTTGGCCAATGCTAAAATCAACACTATAGTTTCAACCGCAAGAGGTAAATTTGCAGATTCAACTGGTTAGATACGAATTGGCTTTACTGAACAAAAAATGAAGTTCTTGTGTCAGTAACTAACCAACTTTTGTGTTCTTAAGATCATTGTGTGATCTCGAAGAAAAGTACATGACTGCTTTCACACAAACGTGGTTCACAACTGCATTACACAGTTCAATGCACGATGAAGAACCATGGCTGTGTTGCAACCTCTCTGGTGGTGTTGCATTGATTGTGTGATTCATCACGAACGGGATGTGCGTGAAGAATAACACCATCATGTCTGTAGCGCGAGCAAGCAGTAGTAAGAGAGATTGCAAGCATGATCCCTATTGTTGCTTGCTGCCACGGTGCGAAGCTTTGCGCATATGTCGCTCGGGATTTCCGATCGCAACAAAATGGTGCTGTGACCAGGATGTGAAGGTCGTGCAGAGTTCAGCCTTCACACAAAGAACGTGCGATCGGTGTGGTTCGTTGTAAAAAGGAGGG
>JGI24021J15306_10006554_pt1 | contig 14041 bp, 12 predicted proteins | sample Ectturendosymbi1_FD_15306 | JGI IMG/M metagenome (IMG submission 15306) | reverse complement strand
GGTGGCTATTCGCAGAGTTGTTGCTCCAGCACCCCAGCCGGAGCCAGCAAGCCGTCTCATGAGCGCGACGCGTGATGTCAGTTTCTTGCGAAGTGACTCAAGGTGTCGGCGATACCTGAGCGACCTGTCCAACGTTACTCCGAGGCATTTAAGCTCGGAGCAGAAGGGCAGGCATAACACTAAACTGCAGCCAGTGATGGAGTTGGGGCTGCAATTCAGGATTTCTGTAGTTTTTCTGGAAAAATGGAATACCCTGAAACTATCATTATTTCCAGATGCACTCTAGTCTGGTGTGGTGACGAGTGGCAAGGCTTTGGCTATGCATCAAATAATCTCATAAAGAGAAGGCTGAGCTCTTCAGCCATGTAATGTAATCAGTCTAGGTGCGGGGAACTGATAACGAACGCCTTTCCTTGGGACTCTCTGGGGGATGCGTCTATAAATGACTGGGCAACTCAACATTTGCCCGCGCTCGCTAACGATCAACCATTCTCCCAGGTATTCTGGCACACACAAAACTTCTGCAATTTACATTCAATTGCAACAACTTTTTCTGGTTATCAAAACTATTTGCAAACTTGGAAACACTGTTTTTCCGTGGCTTGTTTTGGAAATTTTTGCGGAAATTTGGAAAATTTCGCGGAAATTGTAATATGCAAAGGGCATTTTCTTTAGTGTGAAAACATGAGAATTAGCAAATTGCCAAAGGTTTTTATCAGAAGTTTTTGAAGTCACAAGATTTTCATTACGTCTCCACTGCTGATGAAACACATCCACAAAAAATCTCATCCGATTCAGCCAATTTTTCAACTTGCACTATTGCTTAATGGAGACTGTTGTATGGATTAAGTTTCTGTACGTGTCTGGCAGCCAAAATGTAGTCTAGAATATGGTTGAAGGTGAGATAAATCGAAACAGACTTTTGGAGATCTTTCGAATTTTTAACAGTTTGATGGCTGATACACTATCCATGTCTGACGATATGCTACCAGTAGAGAAAACTGTTTCAAGTTTCTTTCAAAATAAAGTATTAAAACATGTTGCTTTCTGTGCTATTACAAATATTGTAGCAATTGATTTCCATATAAAAGATTGTGAAACGGCGAACAATTGGAACGGAGAAAAAACTGTAAAATACAGTAAATTCTATAACGAGTGAAATGAACTGCACAACAAGGAATAAATACCATTTTTAGCAAACAGAGACGTCATCAAAATATTTTTACAGACTCTACGCCTGCCAATCCTTCCATAGCAAATGATGTACGGAGACGTTCTGAACACTAAGCTTCTTTGTTTTCACACCACGGAGCATACGTTATGTATCATATAATTTTTTTCATAACTGGCAGGAATGTAACATCGCACTGGTGACGAAAATTCCTATAAAGCTAGTCATAAAGCTAAACAAGAAACTCTACATTTGCCCTCCTTCCCTGTTTGTATATGATTGTAATTGCGCTTGATTGTGCCTTACACCTGGTGATTTCGGCTGGCAAAAATCACCTACCAAACCCATGCAGATGAAGCAATTGAATAATTTCAAAGATGAAACTATTAGCGTTAATTAAAATCTTCGCACAGGTTTCCGTTGTAGTCGAACATTCGCTTCAAACTTAGAACAGAAAAACAAACATGATGGACTACCAGAAGTAGTGACGTCGGCCTAACTAAAGAATTTTTATGACGTAGTTCCTGTATGCATATTAATTAAACCTTACCGACAAGATTTAAAAATTCTGCTTCGACTTCTGCGAATTGCTCTTCGCGCTAATCCAACCCATCTGCTGACGCGCATCTTTGACAACTGGACGCTGTTCGGACCCTGTTCTTCCTCCGTTTCGACAAAACTGTCTGCACTGAACGAAGCCAGTAGCAGGGCGAGAAAGAGATTTAAAACCTGGAACGGGAAATGATTTTATTCTGAACTACAATATACAGTGTTTTCTGGGGTCGTAAGGTATAGGTTTTGAGGATACGATTGACAGGTTTCTGAAAATGGGGAGGTTACATCAATACAAAACAGGAGCATAGTTGTCAAACCTCACATAAACTGACTATCGAAAATGTTTATCACGACTAGTGTTTACGACGAGCGTTTGGATTTTGGAAAGTGTAACTGCGCCTGCGTCAAGCAGGTTTCACTCCAAAGCATTTCTTATAGCGCAACGTTTGCGTAAGGGCAGTTACAAATTTTTTAAATTATCAAAAACAAACAAACGCACAGTTTTCCACAACCCCTCCCCAAATTCTTTAGTGTACAGTAAATAGATGAACTAGTGACAAGGCTGCACTCAGAAGAAAGACATAATTCTTCCGCAGAAGCAAAACCAAGTTTGAAAGGATACTGTTTATGTGGAAAGCATGGTTCACCTTCAAAATACTACAATTTCAGAATTTTGTTTTCTTGGCTTTTTGTGTTAAGCGCACCTCGCTCAATTGCAAGGAAAAAATGTTTTGATGCAAAACAGACTGGAAAAAGTTATATGACCTATAGCATAGATATTGATTGGTTATCGACCACACATCTTACCACAAGGTTCCCAACCACTTGTACAAGTAAAAATACAGGAATGCAAAGAAAGGATATTTCGTCACCCCATCTCAAGCAGTCCCACATAGTTTCTATCCATTCTCCACAGAGAATTCGAAAAACAATCAAGAAAGAATGAAGGAAATCGTGCATATGCCATCGAGGTCTTTCTGCTTCCTATATAAAACAAGAAGATCGTATTTCCTGACAAGCATCGCATGGATCATCTCCTAAACTTGTGTTTGACGTTTGGATATCGTTACCTGCGCTACAGGCACAGCAACGACCACTGTTTCGATATCGATTTAACATAATCGACCCTTAATACGGTTTGTTAAACGAGCTAATACCTGACCGTACCGAATACATCACATAAGATTATAATGTAACGTAACCACATCGGGTACCGTATAAAAGACTGGCAGAAAACATGCTGCATAAACTCACAGTCTTAAACCCTCAACCCAGGAGAGGGTTTCTCAAACGGTGCCCTTGTTTACTGCTGCGATTGAACTTGCGTTGCAGTACAAGTCCTGGTGCATATATATATATATATATATATATACCAAATTTGAAAATTTTGGTATATTTTCAAAGTGCTTGGTATATTTTTGACAGAGGGTTGAGTTGCGACTTTAAACCAATTTATTTGTTATCTTACAAAATGGAAACAGAGAAACCATGTGGTGGTAAAGCTATATTAAAAAAGTTTAGTGATTTTGCTTAACATGGAAGAAAGCGGGTTAGCGGAAAACATGACCGGAAGAGAGCTGATAAGTATTGAAAAAACTGAACATGGCTTTAGGTATAGGATTCTAGTCAGCCAATGCATCCAAAGGTGGGAATGTTGCGCATGAGAGTGGCAGAAGATTTAGCAAAGAGTGATTGATACTGCATAACTTACATGGCTTCTCGCTTGAAAGGAGTCATTTGCCGGTGCTGTGTATGCCTTCTAACTATGCAAAAAGAAAATTGCAAACCGCAAAGCAGCTGTTATAGAGCATAATGATGCGCTGGACCACAAAAGAAATAAAAACGCAGTTGCAGGTGTTGGAAAGTCAAACTTTCTAGTGGTTAATAAATCGGCCACTGCTAAGTTAAAAAAGTAGAAAGTGAGTGTTCAGCATCACACTGATGCCGATGGCAGGGGATAGCACTGCTCAACAGCACGTTTTAATAATCTACTACACTAAGTGAAATAGTAAAAAAAAACATTGAAAAAACAGCATTAAGTTGTAAGTTTTTGTTACAGATGTGAATTTGGTATATGTATTTGGACTATTATTAGACTAGATTTGGTATATTTGTTGTGAGAAGAGTTGGCAACCCTGGTGCAGACAGCCAAGCAAGCAACGCTCTTCCATTTGGTAATCGATGTGCAAACTTCAAAAAACTCGTGCGGTATCTTCTTCATAACGATACGGAGCAGAGAACGGGATGTATACAAAGCATCCTCTAAAACCATTTCCCAGTATGTCACCGGCATCTGTCATTTGCGCGGTTTCAGCATGAAAGCATCTGAACGTTGATAGGCGATCAAGGTAACATGCTGCGATTTAAGCAAATGAGTCCACTTAAAGCACCACCGCTTCGGTGATTGACAAAGTTTTTCGATTGCCGGATAACTCAGCTCGCTTCGTTGTGAAGTTCACGACATGTACACCACCGCTCTACCGCCTTGGTTCAGGGTTGCAAACACTGCCACAGCTGAGGCATCCCACTATACTAAGAAGGGCGTGGAAACGTAAATAACGCGTCAGCTAGCGTGTTTAATATCTTTCTTGATGTTGGCGTCTGTTATTTACGCTTCGTCCGCATGAAAACATGGCACTTTTCGAAGACGATGAACACGGTCAGCAAGACGGGGAAACCACTTCACATAGGACGCGAACATTCCGTGTATTCTCTGTAATGCCAGATTTTCTGGACCAAACGGAACACAGGAAAACTCTCAGAGTTTTCCGGATACTTCAAAAGCAGTATCTTTTCAGTCGCACTCAGATATCGGAATCTGACGATACGCACTTTTCAAGTGAAACGTTGAAACACCTTGAATTGCACAAGACTATTGACAAGGTCGGAAATTTTTGGCAGCGGGTATTTGTCTTGTTCAGTAAAAAATTGACAATCTGCGAGCAATCTACACATTATCCTTTCTTCCCAGCTTCACCATCATCAAAGTTAAAACTTGTACTCTGCAGGGGGAGACGCTCTCATAGTTATAATGTTTTCAGTCCGCAGTCGGCTTTCACTGAAGGCGGTCCTCCAGGTAATTTTCCAACAAACACATACAGCCTTAATTCCTGAGATGGCGTCTTTCCAAAGCTGGTTACTCAGCTCATTGCCTTGCAGACTTCGAAAGTTTTGAAAGCGTGCTTTTCACTGCAAACTTTTATGATGAACCGTCAATACGTGAGGGTAGGTCATCCAATCGTCACATTAAAATTTCTCTTCCTGTCCAAATTATACAATTTTTTAATTCCACAGCAGCAAGACTCACCATTATGAGGCCATATTTATCACGAAAGAGTTGCATTCCCACAACAGCAAAGATGAAGAGGATAATGAGCAATATTAGAGTAAGATTTCCAAGTGAACCCATGGAATTGGCAATGATCTTGATTAACATGTTGAGTGTTGGCCAGGATTTCGCTAGTTTGAAAACTCGCATCTACATTAAAATAATAGAGGTAAAAGCTACAAAAAGTTTAATACAATTAATAGTGGCTGGTTACAAGTGGATAATTCACTAAAGCAATACTTTACGGCAGTGGCCACTGTGCGGGCAAAACTGTTGTCCTCCACTGATGAGACCACCAAAGTCGAAACGGTGCCTTCTCGGGGGTTATTAAAACTATGTTTATGCATAATGCTAATGGTTTTTGTAATTGTGAACTTTACTTGATTAACTTCGAAAAACGCGAATACTCATTAGACTTATTTTTTGTGTAATCGTTTTATTAATGTTATAAAATAAAAAGTAACTGATCAACTAATTGCCAAAAATCCATGGTAAACGTTGTCTTTTTTCAAATCGTTTGCCCTTTCAAATAAAAAGATTGTCTCGTTATTTGAACACTAATTCCGATCATTTTTCGGCTTGAAGCACCTTTGCAAAGCGCTTGGACGATTTCGCTATTTTGATAAAAGAATTTAAACTTGGCAGCATTTTCAATGGTCCTTCACCTCTGTCCGCACTCGATGACCATCGCTGGATCGCGGCCTCGCAAACGAAAAGCACTGACTGACACACGGTATTACCCGCTGTTCCCTCACTCACCAGCCGAAATGTTCGCAAAACAGATAGGCCTCCTTGACCTTGCAGGGGAAACTCCAGTAACGAAACTGAAACTATAACAGCGTCGAAACAGTTCCAGGCATCTTGGAAATACCAGTAAGGATGAAGGCCGATCATCTTTATGCACATCTCCGCCGTGAAAACTGAAGTGAATACCTAGCTCAGCACAAATTGTAAACATGTTTAGTAATCACATGTTTTTACCGAATGTTCATGAAATACTAGCGCAGTGGCTGCAAGGCATCTCTTTTCCTGTGCCTATTTACACAATAATAACGTTATATTTATAAACAAAAATGAGTTGATGAGGTGCTTACAAGTACGCTTTGTTGATAAAAAATGGAATAAAAATTCCTTAAAATCAGTTCTTGGTAGAACAAAACTAACATTTCTTTTTTGAAAGACATTTTTGTATTTGGTAGACGTCGTGTTTGACATATATTACAAATAAAACAACTCTGACTCTTGATAATTTGGTTTCATCAAATTGATTGGTAACCTTTACAATTAAATCTGTCAAGATCTTATCAGTTGAGCCAAAGACCTGACTGATTCCGCTTTAGGACGACATTTCGATAAAATGCAGGAAGCTAATGTGCTCTTTTAGTTTTGAACCACCACAAAACTTGGAAGGCTTGCTTGTGACCCTGTTATACATATCACTGCACTAGGGGTAAGCGCACCAAAGTGATGAGGTACATTCGCTTTAGAATTTTTTAGCAAACGTTTTAAGTAACTTAGCGATTCTATCCTTTGAAGCTTTAGTGCAAAACAGATTCGGGTACTCTTTTTATTTATTGAAACTGGCTGCAGACCGGAGTCTGGACTTGCTTCTTGCCGGGCGGTTACAGGAAAACGCTTTTGCTCAAGGAAAGCTTATGCCCAAGAAGCGATTCACTCAGTAGCGGTGGATCGAACACCCTAAATGGACACACAAACCCTCTCTCAAGTACTTACAATATTGGCCGTGTCCACAATCTTCTGAAATTCTTCGCTTGCTGGCTTCTGATCAATTGCCATAAACCCGGTGTTGACCACGATACAAAGGATAATGAAAAGATCAAAAAAGGGATCGCTGCACACCTTTTTCATCTGGAAAGATTATATTCGCGTTTGGAATATAACCAATTTCCAGAAACATGAAACAACTTTCGCAGCTCAGCTAATTTCCCAAGCAATCGTTTTGTGTTATTACAACCTGGCCATATTACGACAGTGTCATTTTAAACTTTTACTATCGTAAATTATTACTACTGTCGCAGAAGCGGAGAGCCTAAAATGGAGTCTGCCATTAAAGTCGATTGATTTTTGTTTCAAAGAGAGTCATTAGCATTTCTTTCTCGTTTACAGCATTACTCATAACTCATCTTTTTCCACTTTCCTATCATTATAGAAATCATTCCAAGGAGTCACGTTTGTAGTTTGGACCAATGGTCGTTCTAAAAACAGGTGAAAATGTACGATCCAAACCAAGTGTTGTTGCACTGACTGTCTGTGAGCGACGCGAGAGTTCAAAAGGGCGTTAATCCCATTTGCTCTCTTGCGAACTTTTCGCAGTGTGAAACGCTTTGATGTACTGTAAAGACATGCTTCTGTCCCAGGCAGCTCTAAGCAACTGATGGAAAAGTGTGTACTGCAGGTACAAACGTGAAATTTGAGTTTTCCACGTCTGGTACGCAACAGAATTTTGAGCTGGATGACGTGGTAAAGAAAGAGTTACGTTTTTGCCGTTTTCAGTTCAGTAGTTGCCCTTCGCTCCTTTCAATACCGTTTCATTTGTTCGTTTGTTTACTGTTATGCCGATGACGGAATGCAGGTCAGGGACTGAAATGGCCTTGTGCTTATTTCGATTAATGTGCACTCCAAGTTATATCTAAGGGACAAAAAAGATGAAAAACGAACAGAAACAAATAAGAACACCGAAAAACTACGTACAAAATAACAAATAATATTAACATTCACACGAATGAACGGGCAACTGCAACATAAGGATATTTTGTATGCTTGATAATAGAAGCTGACGTGAGGTGTACGTTAAAGTGAATTTAGCGGATATATGATGTTCGATCTCCACAGTACCACATTAGCACATTCTATTGTAGTGCCCATTGATATTGAGTTTACTGTGGCCCAAATGAAGTATGCACAATATTGCAATTGGGTTTGGATTGCAACGGTGCAAACAACAAATGTTATTTGAATGATTAAGGAAGACGTTGTAAATCTTAAGAGCGGAATTGGTGTGAACTCAAAACTAAAAAAGGCTTTGGGCAGTGAATTCCAAAGTTTGGAGCGTTTGTGAAAATATGAGTTCTGAAGAGCCTGAATTTGAATGAGGGAAACTGAATAATGAGATGAAATCGCGATAAACAGTTGGAAATATATTTGAAAAATTTCGGACCAATGGCAGAAAGGAAACAAACGGTCTAAAAAATGTGTTACGAAATGCATTGAACGTCAAACTAACGTCGAAAGTGTAGTGGCGCTAGACTTCAGCATTTAAGATATTTTTTCAAGTGATGTGGTGCTGAGGCAACAAAGGATAAGTTTTACAGCAGGTAGAACGCCTTCGAGAAGATTGGTGGTGTGCGACAGAACAGAAACTTTACTATATTGGAAAGTCTTCGGTTTCCGAGAGTTTATCAAGTGACCTGGTGTTCTGCAAGTACAGAATGGCAAATTGGGGTGATCATCCTAATTCACAAGAAGGGAGAAAGAGAGGATGCACAAATACCGAGGCGTTACTCCCTTAACCTTCCTGGAAAAGTGCATGCCAAGTGCCTTAAACTGATGCCGCGAAATAATTGAACCAAAGCTGGAAGAAGTGCGGCTTTCATCGTGACCGTAGCACTACAGTCCAAATTTTCACTCCACACCAAAGTTTTGAGAAATCTTGGTAGACGGTTACAGATGTGCCTACACATGTTTTGTTGACGTCGAGGAAACATACTGCAGGTACATCTTTAAAAGCTTTTGGGAGTGCTGAGATAGTGCGGTGTTGATGGCCGCCTATTACTGGTCGTAAAGTCATTGTATTCCTGCTCAGAAGTTTGTGTCCGGACCGGTGGCATTACAGTAAATCACAACCGTCAACAGTGGGTATTGGACTCCGACAAGGGTATGTGCTGTCACCACTTTTCTTCACAGTCTATATCGGTGGGTCCCAATTAGGGGTGACCTTACCACCTGCGGGAGGAGACATCATTCCAGAAGGTACGAGATGCGCCCATCTTAATGACAAGAGAATGATCTATTTATTACTCTCCTGTGTTTTTTGTGTTTTTTTCGCAATGGATTATACACAAAAACGCGAGGTTCGTTAAAACCTATGTGTCACGATGTTGATTATTCGCGTAAACATTATATACAATCTAATCTTATTTGTAAGGTAATTTACGAGAACTTCATTTTCTTTGAAAAATTGAAAACAACCAACGAAGCAAAAGATGTGTTTCAGTTTGTAACAGACTTCTTCGCAAAACATGAATTGGATGTTCAAATTATTGACTCTGTGTGCACTAGTGGCGCTCCTGCTTTGCTTAGAAATAAATCTGGGTTTTCCGTCCTGATGAAACAGGAGATAACCCACTTGCAAGGCACTCACTGTTTCGTTCATCGTAATGCTTTGGCTTCAAAACCCTTACCTACGAGATTGAAGAAAATCCTTTGATATTTCTACAAAGACCATCAAGTGGATTAGGGTTCGTGCTTTAATGTGTGGAGATCTTGGAAGTGAACATACAGTTTTGCTTTTCCCCACGGAAGTCTGCTACCTGTCGCTTGGGAGAGTTTTAACCCGCTTCTTCCAAATGCGAGAACAAACCAGTCTTTATGGAAGAACGTCACTGTCAGATTTGCTTGAAGAGTGGGAATCACAAAAATTCAGTCAATAGCGCATTTAAGTGACATTTCACTCGTATGAATGATCGCAGTTTGTCACATCAAGGCAAAAAAATAAAAATATTGAATTGCTATGAAAAGATAAATGCGATCAAAGAGAAGTTGTCCCTGTGGTGGCGGCAAGTGAAAAGAGGGAATTTTTCGAAATTTTCATCAATTGAAGATATAGTCGATAGCAGTGAATCTTCGAGCTTGATTCCTAGTGTTTGTGAAGAAATTGTGGCTTATTTGGAAATGCTGTCGACGTCATTTGATAGATATTTTGACGTAGGGAATATGGAAATTTCTGAAGAATGAATTACGAATCCGTGCTTCTTCAATCTGGAAAAAATGTCAGATGATAGAGGAGCTCAAAGAAGATCTTGCAGAACCGCATTAAAAGATGCTTTTGAAATGTAATTCGAGAGTTTGTCAATTAAGACAAAGTATAGAAACCGCTTAAATCAGTGGTCTTCAACCTTTTTTGTACAATCGCCTCCGTACGGGAACTTTGTTTGAAAATCGCCCCCTACCTACAATTTTTGCGTTGTCTGAAAATATTATTTTATTTTGAAAATAATTTCAGTGCTAATGAAGTATAAACAGGCAATCTAGTTACCACAAAACAAACAAACAAAACATTAATGCATTCAAAGAATAAATGTCATTCATTTCCAAAATCAGCTGGTTCCAACTAATGTGAACCTTGCGATGGTGTTTATCTGCAAGCTTTTTTAAAGCATTCGCAAGTTGGTCGTCTTAGGTCTTATGGCGTTACAACCAGTCTTGTTCATGTCAAGACGATTGCGGTATTTACTACGCGTGTGTAGTGTTTGTCAGAAACTTTGCTCAGCAAAGTACGTCGTGGGTAACGCCAGTAATAATAGCTTCACTTTTACCTAAAGTTCTGGAAAACGCTCACTGCGTTTAATCCAAAAATTTAACCATCCGTGTGCATGAAATATAGCACGGGCTTCATCGTTGCTTTGGATGTCGATGAGACGTTCCTGAGTTGTGGAATTGCATTCGCTTATGCTAGCTAGCTGGCAAAAAAGTATTTCACCTAGGGACGTTTACACAATATAACTTTCGGCGTGATCTCTGCAACAGAATGACTTCATAGCAAGCCTCAAACAACAGGTGGCAGAAAGGATTTTTTGGACTCCTTAGTTTATCCAAGTTGGGTGTTTATGCTTACTCGCTGGTATAAGTTTCTCCTTTCCAAGCCTACTGCTCTGTTATACTCTGCCATAAGTCAGATGAACACCGTAAAGCAAAACACTCGAACTGACTGAAAAACACGGCAAGTACGATTTACAACTTAACGACTAGCTCTTACCAATTTTACTAGCCATTATTAATTGCTACGTACATCATTTCGCAACCGTCATATTTCCAATATTTTTACAACAGAACACACTTCAATAAGCCTACATTGTTTCACTCGTCTCACGGTATTAACCAAATATTATAAAACGCCTGATAAAGAACTGTCATATTCTTTTGCCTGCGAAACAATGATTTAGCTATGCTCTACCAAAGGCCATGAATACTTGTTTCAAGGCAATTTTGATATTAATAACACAATACGGTTGGAGGGATTTGTGGCAGATCACGACGAAAATGAACTAGGGCCTAGTAGCCTAGTTACTAGGCTAAACTTGACAGCAACTTTCAATTACTATTCGCTACCGCCGCGAAAGTCGATGCGATGATTTAGTGGTAGCAACATTATGATTGTTGGGCCATTTTTACTATCTTCATAAAAGCTGATGTTTTCCTCGTGAAAACTGGAGTTTGACCGATGGCGTACTTTCCGATAGCTATATCAGTATTGGTCGCTTTCAACCAATATCAGAATAATAGAACTAATTAACGCATACTGTACGAGAATCGTCCAAAACTCCGCGTGCTGATGTATACAGACTGGCAAATGTTATTGTTTGATGTCTTTTTTGTGACGATGATCAGCCAACGACTGGGTTACCAAATCTAACAAACTACTCAGTTCAGCAGTTTCTCTACTCGTTTATCTTATTTAGAACGTTAGACTTAACAAAGTACCTGCACATTCATATAATCTTCGTGATAACTGCAATGCTTGACTCCCAAACAGTGACAATTTTAGTGGTCTTGGATAGTTCGTGCAGTGAAGCATTACACGGAACGATGTTAGTTTGATTGTTACGTGACCAGTCCGATATGTGTTTTACAACCTTTGTTACGAACCATGGAGTCGAAAGTGCATCAAATGCTTTGATTCCAAAGTAACAAATATTGTTGTTTTGAATAAATTCAAAATTTTAGTATGTTTCAACCTACAGAAATCGTCTCCCTGGAAACTGAAATCGCCCCCCAATCTCGTAAATCACAAAATCGCCTCCATAACGCATGGAATCGACCCCCAGGTGGCGATTTCGCCCACGTTGAAGACCACTGGGTTAAATGCACAGGGAGGCATGTGTGTTGATATCAGCAACATGCTGTAGTTTTGAAAAACCCATACGCAAGAACAGGAGCAAAAGATTTATTGAACCTAAATACAACATATTACAAAACTTTGGAAGTCATCTTTTTGATTTTATCATTTTGTATGTACTTCAGTAAGTGATTATTTTGCAGAGCATATTCAAATGTTAATATGTGCAATTATTGTACATATGTTGGATTTTCTTTACATATTAACAACTTTTGCTTCTTTCTAAACGTTTGAAAGCCAGTCCTTGATAATAAATTATAGGGCGTGCAAAGTCAAAATAAAATTTTGTAGGGGCTCAGGACAAAAAAGCTTGGAAACACCTGGTCTACATGAATTGGATAGATAGTCACAGCGAATAGACGAGGGTATCATTGTCTGAAGCTACAGGATCAATTGTTTGCTTTTTGAGAACATTTGGTACTGCTTGCATTCTCTGAACAGGGTCTTCAACGTGCACTTGATTGGTTATCTGCTGCGTGTGACCAAGCCGGAATAACAATTAGCCCTACAAAGACCGAGGTATTATGTCTCTCGTAAAAACAAAGCAGTATGCGCTGCAAGTAATCGGCAGTACACCGCAGCAGTTGAAAAGTTCTAGTCCCTTGCGGTGGTATTTACGATGGACGTAAAGCGAAAAAAGGAGATTGATATACGGACTAGTAAAGCAAACGCAGTTCTGCGCGAACTTTATCGCTCTGCGCTCAAAAAACGGGAGCTGTCAAACACTTGAAAGCTGCCTGCTCTTTTTTTCTGGTCTTTTTTGGTCTTTTTTCTGTCTTCACCTACTGTCACGAAACTTGGTAATAACTGAAAGAGTGCTATCTCAAGAACAAGTGGCAGAGATATTGATTTTTCCAAAGAATGCGCGGTGTGGCACTTCGCGACAAACTGCGCAGCTGTAAAATCCGTAAAACCCAGAACGATGAGCCAATTCTCCTCCGAACAGAGATTTCAGCTACGGTGGTTCGACCAAGTGAATGTCCCAGAAAATGTTTTAAAGGCTAGTCCTGCTGGATAAACACACGGGAAATGACGCAGAGGTCGTCCAAGGACCTGGCGGCGTGACTACATCCCGACTTTGCTTGGTTCCCGTCTTGGTGTGGAGCCGACAGAACTTTCTGATATTTCTGAAAACCGTGAGGTATTTCGAGTCTTTAAGGCTACTACCCCTACGAACCTCCCTAGAGGAAAAATGGGCATGACAACGAATGAATGAATGAATACTAAATTTTTCTTAGAAGTACAGCTGATAGGATCCAAATAACGTCAAAAAACATTACGACCTTTTGCAATTCAAACTGCTCCACAGTTACTACACTTTAGTGAGCAAAAACCATTGCGTATAGACTTACGAATCTTTGAACGTATTCCCAACATGGACAGCAATCCCACACGCAAAACGTATCAGTGAAGGTGTACCAACATGGACAAAACCGTGTTTCTTGCTCAAGCCCTGGCAAAGAGATACACAAAATTTAATTATCCAATTAGAATCAAGCAAACTTGCATCAAGCCGAAGTAGACACATATTCCCCGCATTCTTTCAATCGTTCCTATCGCGGTTTTTCTTAAACCTAAAGCTAGCGAATTTCTCCATTGCACGAAGTCAGCAAATAGTTATTAGTTATAAATATTGCAAGAGCAGGGCCGGCCTTCAGCCGATTGGACCGATTGCTTCCAATCGGGCCCCGCACCAAAGGGGGCCACACGCTACGCCTGCTACTAGCATAGGCGTAGTCAGGGGGGGCCAAAGGGGCCATGGCCCCCCCAAAATTTTTAGAAAATATAGCCATTTTGTGCTTTGAGAGGCGTTTTTCTAAGCAAAATAGTGTTATTCGCCTAAAATCAAGCA
>JGI24021J15306_10006552_pt1 | contig 14042 bp, 6 predicted proteins | sample Ectturendosymbi1_FD_15306 | JGI IMG/M metagenome (IMG submission 15306) | reverse complement strand
TCGCGTCGCACTGCTTTGACCGGCCACAGGTTTGTTCTTTCAGTAACAGTGTTTTCATAACTGAACAATAAGCTTGATTCTGACGTCCTGCAATATTTTTTTGGCATTTGCATTTCATTACATCTCCAACTAATAATCAAACAACAATGATTAAGACCGAATTCCTATTGTTAAGCTCTATTCTCAAAACACGTCATTATGAAGTTTACCCTGACATAATTATTACACTTCGGGTTATGCTAAACTGCCCCGATGCTTTTGCCAGCGCTGAAAGGAGTTTCAACAGGTTGAAGCTGATCAAAACCTTCAACAGTTCTTATATGACAGATAGCAGACTATCCTCATCAGCCACGTTGTCAATCGAAGCTTCATGTGTGCGCTCTCTACGATTTGGATGATGTCATAAAGGCTTTTTCATCCGAAAGGACTCGCTCCAAGTCGTTTTGATACTATTATTATGTGATAATTTTTGTGATATTTTCATGGTTATAGTAATGTAATATTTTTCATGTGTGCTACCGTGCCATTATACAGTGATTTCTTTTGTCTTGCTGTATGATCGCGGTTCGCCAGTTAAGTAGCAGTACGATAGATAAATTACAACGACAACGACTGTAAATCATGACGAATAGTAACGCTAATAGAGCGACGCTTTGGAAATCTGTTTTTTAGAAATCACCATGAGCGGGGCCCCTGTAGGCATTTCGGGAGGGGTCCAGAGTTGGGCTGCTCCGGCACTGTTCATACGTATTTGAAATTGTTTGTTGTGCAGCTCCAACTTAGATAAACTTGCTTGGTATTATTTGCTTCTTAGTTGCTAAATAAATGTGGTTTCCTCACTGATGCAGAGAGATCAATGCACTGCGCAAAAAAATTCGTTTTGGACTCACTACATTTGTTTTGTTGTTTCCTTAGGCAGTGCCCAAAATCTACCCCTATGCCTCATCATTAAGTCAAGCACTTGGTGCTTAGAAGAAAAGTGGAATTGATTTAGGGGTTAATTGCCAAGATTAAGGTGTGGTCAGGGACGCAACGAGGGGGAAGGGGGGCACAATTGGACACCGAATCACTGCTGGGGCGCCGAAAAGTCCCAACAATGTCACCAGTGCTTCTTTCAATACAAAACATTTGCTTCCGAAAGACACGAGGGCGCCAAACTTGCTTCTTGGCCCGGGCGCCATCTAGCCTCGTTACGCCCCTGGGTGTGGTGGGTCTTACAACAAATCATAAGCTTAACTAATCCAGTCGCAAGTCATCGATGGGTATCAATTTTAGATAGAATATGTTACATGAAAACGTGAAATTCTACTTTAATGTCATTTCCCCAATTGAAGCTTATTATATCACCCGACAAATATTTTGTTTTTGTGAAATGACATATATGAGTTTTTAGGATCTAATTATTGCATATCCAAACGGTGGCCAATGGGCCTCCTTCAGCTGAGCTTGCCTCCCCCCCCCTGGCTCAAACCTCTAGTTAATCCACTGTTTCCAAGCACTTCTTACTTTTCTATGCTTGGTGTGTACACATTGTCAACATATTTTTACTACACAAAAGCAATACTGATGAGATGCGAAAATCGAAACAATTGACCAACAACTACTGCATTTGGTCTGCATCATACAGGAGCATTGAATAAGTGAGGAAAATTGATTTGTAAAAAGCATCAGACATTTGAAGCGATTGAATAAAAAAGTTGGATGAAGATGCGCATCGTATGAAAAAGCGATTCAAATTGTTTCTCAGCAGGGCATCAAAGGTTCTGTCACAATGGCTAACCTGTTGTGGGGAAACTTATAGAAATTAAAAAATATCCTGATCGTATTTAAAAAAAAGTATTTACGGAAATCCAATCCTGTTTCAAAGAAAATCACAACCATCCTGCAGGATATCCAACCCTGATTTCGTCCATGCTCACTCTGGTATTTTGTGTGAAGGACTGGAGATCAGAGATGAGCGGTCGGTCATATTCTGCGATCCAGACGCAGTCCTGAATTTCTAAAACTCAGTCCACGTCCAAACGTAGTCCAAAAAGTTTATGAAATGTAAAATCCGAATCCAAATAAAGATTTTTAATGACAAAAATTACGCAAGTCTTACATTAACTCAGTCCAAATCCGGTCCGAATCCTATATTTTGAAGTTATTTACAGCCCGGATCCAATCCAGAATCAACAAAATTCGTCATAGTCCGGATCCAGTCCAATGCTCATCTCTGCTGGAGATGGTGCTTCATGTGAATTAAGTTGTCACCAGAGACAGCGGAGTCACATTTTTCAGATGCCGACTCTAAGACTCCGGCTCCATGTCCGAAAACTTTTGAAAGATCAACTCCGACTCCTGTTAGCACTCCGAAAACTTCTAAGCAGCTCATATCAAACATACAGTGTCTATTTCGCCTCGTCAGGCAAAATATACGCCGAGGCTATTTTGCCTTTGTTCGAACACAAATGGTTGAAGTGGTCACGTGTGACAAGCACAATGCAGAGAGACACAACATGTTGAGGTTTAGAGTTATGGCTTAGCCTATTTTACGCAACGTATAGACAAAAAACCACTAAAAGCTTGCCCACACTTAAATTAGATGTTACGGTCAGCTATGTAGACCATGCACTCCAAACTTGTCATGTGATAACTTCATGCAATTGTGTACAGCTACTGGAAAAATAACTCAAGTTTTCGCGTCATGAGGCAAAATAAACACTGATTATGAAATATACATCTTCTTCAAAAACAGTAGGTTCTACTGTAATTTAAGTTACAAAATGTTAACCGTTGAAACACTAGTTAAGTAGTTCAAGCTGCAATAATTAACCAGATATCTGACAATTACTTCAAATTGAGCGTTAACATTACGCATAACTTACAATCCCTTTCAAATTTAACGTAGACAACAGAGCTGCAAAACAATATAGGCCTAGATCAGGGGTCTCAAACTCAACTTACTCCATGGGCTAGATGAGGGCTTACAAGGTAATCCGCAGGCCTCATTGCAACACTGAAGCAACAACGGCGGTACCTAAACATACTAAAACAGATTTTTGCATCTTTCTTTACTGCAAAAGGTATAATGAATTATAGACAAATCATTTCCCGCCGTCTCTACGTTCGTATTAATCATTTCTAGCCGTCTAAGGAACTTGTTCACTCGCTAGGCGAGCACTTTTAAACACCGGTGAATGAACTAAATAACGCAATTGTTATTCGTTTCATGCCCGTTTTTTCTCTAGGGAGGGTCGCGGGGGCAGCAGCCCTAGGACTTGGAATACCTCACGGTCAAATAGTTCTGCTGGCTCCACACCAAGACGAGACCAAGCAAGGTCGGACATGTAGTCACTCCACGTAGGCCTCGGATAACCTCTGAACCGCTTTTCCGTGGGTTTAGTCGGCTGGACTTGCCTCGCCAGTCTTTCGTGGAGCATTCTGGACATATGGCCGAACCAATGTATATGTGCCTTCTCAATTTGGAGAAGTGGTTCCATATTCAGGGCTCTGCGAATTTCACAAGGAGTGGAGCAACGACCGATTTAAAAGCGTGGTGTTTGAAACGTCCCATTTTGTAACCGCAGATCGATAAAGCTCACGCAAAACTGCATTAGCTTTAGCAATTCATGCATCAGCCTCCTCGCTCCACCTTCTGTCACTCGTAAATACCACCGCTGTGTACTTGAATTTCTCCATCTGCTGCAGTGTATTCCACTCACTTGCAGCATACACTGCCTTTGGTTTGTACAGAGACATAATACCTCGGTATTTTTAGTGCTGATTTTCATTCTGGTTCGGTCACACGCAGCGGAAATCCTATCGAGTGCATGCTGAAGACCCTGTTGAAAAGATGCTAGCAGTACCAAATCGTCTGCAAAAAGTAAACGGTTGATCCTGCAGCTCCTCACAAATGTGACACCCTCCTCTCCACTCCGCTGTGACAGTCTATCCAATTCATGTAAACGAGGGGTGGCCAAACGTTTTGACACGAGGGCCGAATTCGCGACAGAGATGAGCAGACTGTCATATTTTACGATCCAGATCCAGTCCTGATTTGTTAAAACTCAGTCCAAGTCCAACCATAGTCCAAAAATTTTTTCAAGCATAAAGTCCAAGTCCAAATTATGTCAAAGAATTAAAAAAATGCAGCATTTTCACAACAAATATGTCGCATTTCTTTTCCATTAACTCAGTCCAAATCCGGTCTGGATCCTAAATTTTGAAGTGATTCACATTCCGGGTCCAATCCAAATTCCACAAAATTTGCTATAGTCCGGATCCAGTCCAATGCTCATCTCTGATTCGCGACTGCCTGGCCACTGGAGGGCCAGCTACTGTGCGATTTACGTGCAGTGTTGCCAACTCTTCTTACAACGAATATACCAAATGTAGTCAAAAATATACCAAATTTATATCTGTAACAAAAAACTATTTATTGTTATTTTTTCAATACCTTTTTTTGTTTCACATGATCAACAGTTGCTGTTGAACAGTGTCATCATAGAGATGCTGCAAGCTTGATTTCTACTCTCTTAATTTTAGCAGTGATAGATTTATTAACCACTGGAAAATTCAACCTTTTGACATCTGCAACTAAATTTTGATTTCTTTTGTGGTCCAGCACATTTTTATGCTCTATAACAGCTGGCAATTTTCTTTGTGCACTATTAGCAGTGATACACTGTACAGCACCAGCAGAATATTGCTTTGCAAGCCATGCAATCTCTATCAGTCACTCTCGTGCGCATGTTTCCCACATTTGAATGCATTGCCTGACTAAAAGAGCATACCTACTAGAGCTAAATTCAGTTTTTTCAGAACTTCTCACCTCTCTTCCAGTCTCGCTTTACGCTCACCCACAGTGCATGCCTACTCCCCTGTTAGCAAAATCACTAAACTTTATTATAGAGCTTCAACGCCACTATCGGATTCTCTTCTTCCGCTTTGTAGTAAACCAAATAAATTGGTTTAAAATCTCAACTGAAACCTCCGACAAAAATATACCAAATTATTCATATATACCCACAGGTGTAGGAGCAGACAAATTTTGGAGGTGCGAGGAAATTTTGTCCAAATTTCCCCAAAAAAACTCCAAAGAAAATGACCATAAAAAACGACTCTATCTCATTTCATGTTGGGCGCATTTTTTCAATTCAAGGAGCTTCAGGCACCATTTTGGCCCAAATTTCCCCTAACTTGCCGAAAAGAACTAAAGAAAAGCATGACCTCCAAAAAAACGTCTGCACTTTGACTTTGGGTGCAATTTTGGTAAAATCAAGGCACATACAGCAATTTTGTGAAGGTTTTCACACATTTTGCCCAAACTTCAATAGACATTGCCGGATTTTTACCAAATCAGAAGTTTTGGGTGTGCGCTCGCATCCCCGCCTCCTACACCGTATATACCAAATCAAGAATTTATATACCAAGCACTTTGAAAATATACGAAATTTGAACAACAGTATATATACCAGTTGGCAACACTGTTTACGTGACAGGCAGCAGTTAATGCTGTTGCACTGCTGTCCACAGTTGGAAACGTGGCACTTGAAAAATTGTGCAAGGTATTTGGCGGGTAGGATTAACCTGGTCGGTGGGCCGGATGCGGCCTGGGGGCCGTTGTTTGGCTATCCTGATGTAGACTGAAAAGAAGTGGTCACACCCTTGTCGAGTCCAATACCAACGGTAAACAGTCGTGATTTGTTTCCCCCGGCACGGACACAAACTTCTGAGGAGGAACACAGTGACTTGAGGGCCAGCAACAGGCGGCCGTCAACACCGCAACCTACTCCCAAACACTCCCCAAAGCTTTCAGCGAGGAACCCGATCGTATGCTTTCTCGAGGTCGACAACACATGTGTAAACGTTTTTGGCATCCTCCCAAGGTTTCTCAAAAATTTGCTGGAGAGTGAAATTCATGTCTGTAGTGCTATGGGCACGATGAAAACCGCACTAGGTATCATTCGCGTGTTTGAGACCTCTGGCCTAGATTGTCTTTAAAGCTGCAACTATCAGGGCAAACATCCAACTTTGTTCAGGATGGCTCTGAAATGTAAGATGTTGGCCTATGCAAGTGGTGGCTAGACTAGAAATCTGTACAATGCAAATGAATATTTTACTGTACTACTGTACAGTTTTTCAAGACAGTGGCGGATATTCAGGGTTTTAGTGAACACCTGGAAATGAAGAAAAATACTTAAAAATCGGTCTTGAGGCATTTTTGTTAGCAATTACTGTCAAGAACTGCCTTTATTTGTATTGTTTGCTCAGGCAGCGGATACATTTTTTAACACGGGCGAATGATTTTTGTTTGTCTGCAGCTTGCTTAAGAACACCCAAAGTCAAATAAATGAACGAAGAAATGAAAAAAGCTAGTTGAGCCAAACAACAGTGTTTTTGTAACAGCCAGGGTGTTCACGTTGGTTTTTGAACAGCTTGGTTACATCATGCGTAGGTTTGCTAGCATTTCCGCTATTTTTGTACAGTGGAAACAAGCTGTGCAGTAGGCTGGTTTCCTTGCAGTGGGTTTGAACAAATAGGTTTTGCTTTAGGTTGAAAGAGCCTACTTTGGCTAGGAAGGTACTAGGTGGTGTGGTTTGTCTGTGTGATGATTACTGCAAGAGTTTGGACGATTTTTTAAAATGAAAATGCACGAAGCTGAATATTACTGACTTTTGTAGTGGTGAGCCTACAATATAGTAACAATAATAGTATCTTATTGCAGACTCGTGGTCCATACAGACACGATCATAAACACAAGAGCAAGGGCGTACGCAAGGGGGGGAGGGGTTAACCCCTCTCTTGAGCTTGATATTTTACAAAATCTTTATTTTTTATTACCTGCGCAAAGGAAATTAAATGTTTTCGCATACTTTTTGCTTGTCAATTTGCCATCTTAATGCAAATAGCCTACCACGGAATAAATTTGCATGCAAGTTTCAGGGAACATTGTAAATAGGCCAAAAAGTAATAATCAGGTTTTGGTGACAATCAGCGTTATTGTCTGCGTCCAGAAACCATCTCACCACTTTTTGCAGACCTTTCATCCACTACGTATGTTTAAGATTGTGTTCCGCGATGGTTCACTTTATCCGAAATAACTTTTTCTTTTTGTCTGCTATGGCTGATCAGCGCAAGTGCTGACCAAAACTGCTACCTGGCTTTTTTTGGTGAAGACAGGTTGGCAACCCTGTTGTGTAGTTCAGCAAGATTCGATCTTGCAAAGCGGGGTGTGCGCCAGCCAGTCAAGCCGCACACCTGTGCTCGACTGCTCGTATTCGACGAGACATTAGCGCAGTCTCATTTTACAGTTGTAAATTGCTCTGACGCAGTGATAAGTGTTTTAGTCCCCCTTTTCAATCCGCAGCCAAAATTTTGCAGTTATGAATTCCTGTGTCGCAAGATTGAGTTTTTTTCCTCCGATATCCTAACTTCGAGCGCTGATATGATATTTAAAAAAAGGGGGAGTGCGTGTAGAAAAATACGCATTTTAAGTCAACAAACTTCGTTGGTTTCGTTTTGGTTTGGATACATGAATATGACGTCATGAATATGAATATGACGTCAAACTGTGACGTCACAAAGACCGCACACAACAAACAAATGACCACCATTTGCCACTGAATGAAACCACCAATGAAAATTTTCTGCGTATGCCACTGCACAAGAGCACAAAATGATTAGCCACACAGTAGTGCGTTGCAGAATCGGTATTCGCACATGACCAACATTGAGAGGAGCAAAACACTTAACAGCATTTCTTTCTTTATGTATGCTTGGGTCGTATACATTGGGCGTTCATCTTTTTACTACACAGAAGCAATACTGATGAGACGCGAAAACCGAAACAATTCACCAACAACTACTGCATTTGGTCTCTATCATACAAGAGCGTTGAATAATTGAGGGAAAATGAAGATTTGTAAAAGGCATCAGACATTTGAAACAATCGAATAAAAAAGTTCGATGAAGATGCGCATCGTACACAAAATCGATACAATTGTTTCTCAGCACGGCATCAAACGTCCTGACACAATGGCTAACCTGGTGTGGGCGAACACTAACATTTCTGGGTATGTGATGCATAATTCGGCAGGCATTGCTATATGCAGCACGTAAGCGCTTCATACTGGTCTTTGTGTATTCGCTCCACAATTGGCAAGCATACATTGGCATGCAATACGCACGAAATAGAGTGTTTTTTACTGCAGGAAAGCACTGATCAAAAGTGCCTCTGAGTTTGTTTGCTGCACAGTATAGTGATTTCTCTTGTCTCTGAATATCATCATCATCCTTCAGTGATGCATTTATCCATACACCAAGGTATTTCACTTGGTCAAAAGTTGTTCACGTACACCATTTAGAACATTTGACAAAAATGAACACTTGTTTTGTTGCAATTAAAAGTGATTTCGTGTTCAGCAGCATGGTCACCACAAATATTCTGAAGACATTGCAGTCCACTAACACTGGGTCTGAACACACAGATCATCGGAAAACATTAGATTATTCAAAACCGTATTTCCCAGTGCATCCCACCCTGGCTGAGCCCAGCTGGATTGAGAGTTCATCAAGGTAAACACTACAGCAAGTATGGGCTCAGGACTCCCATTTGCCTTATCCCATTGGTTACAGTAGAGCAGGGTTTAACCTGGGGTGCTATCACTCCCAGGGGGTGCTGAAATCAATAGCAGGTGGTGTTGGGGAAGGTCACATATGTGGCGGTAAAATACGTTTGAAAAAACATATTTTTACCAGATATTAGCCAGTGGTAGGGGGTTCTGGACTGTTTAGGCGTGGCCAAAACGGGTGCTGAGGTAGAAAAAGGTTAAGAAACACTGCAGTAGAGGGATGAGTAATTGGTACCCCATTTTACTTATATGGTCTGTTACCTGTACCAACTCAACAACAGTCTTACTATGCACATAGGTGCATTGCGCTTAATTGATTTAGCAAACAGCAGGTTGTGGTTAGTTCTATCAAATGCTTTAGATGCATCTAAGAAAGCTGAAAAGACTGGCGTATTTTGCTTACATAATAAGACACAGTCCGTTTAAGTAAAAAATGCACATGTCAGTGCCATGTTTTGGTTTGAAGCCAAACTGGTTGTCTGTTGTGGCCAAAAGTGGTGAGATACAGGACAAAATGTAATGTTCAAATAACTTGTAGGTGATTGTTGCAAGTGAAGCAGGGTAGTTCCCAGCATCACATGTGTCCCCATTCTTGTTTTTACAAATAGGTACAATGACAGTTTGCATGCATTCCTATGGAATTTTTCCATGCATTAAACACACATTGAATAGACTACTCAAATGGCTACACACACTTGAATCAGCAAAGAGAATGTGTTCAGCAAAGATGCCATCTTTGCGATCCAGTGGTAGTTTGTGTAGCAGAGATTTAATCTTAAAAGCTGTTGTACATCAACTCACCAATCCCTTCAATATATCTTGCTGCCAGTGCAAAGTTACAGCAACACGAAGTTAGTAGGTCTTTTAATAATATGATAATAATTCATGCATTTATAAAGCGCCGAAATCCGACATATCGCTGTAAGGCGCTGAACAATGATATTGCGAAAGTGACATGCAAAGCGAATTCTAAAATACGTTGAAATACACTAAGAACATACTGAACGACAATTTTGAGAAAAGGCAGAATTAAAAAAGTGAGTTTTGAGCGGTCTCTTTTCATTGAAAAAGGCAAAATAGGTGATTCTGGTTGATTACGCTAACCTAAAATGTGCAGCACATTCACAGGGTTATGTCACCAGAAGTGAAATTAATACGTCTTCTTCGTGCCTGATGCTGTCGACTTTCTAGAGTACGTGCTGCGCCTGGTTTGATTATCATGATAAAATGTTTAATTTGTTCAAGTGTTCGAGGCTTGTGGTAGGCGACAAACACCACAGCTGGTGAACCTTCGCAGCAGTCCCGTCGCCATGGGGGGCTTAGCCCCCCCAAATTGAAATATGAAACACTATAATAAGAGTTTTTGCATTCAAGCCCCCGTGTTGAAGACTCTCTGACGACGGTTCTGCTTCACTTTTGGGCTGGTGCCTGGTGAACACCCTACCAAAGTCGCCATCGTACGCCACTTTCTAACATGTCAAATCCTATCACTATAGGTCATTTCGGCACATGGTTACTTCTTTAGTCTGTTTTGTTGACCATTGTTTTTTTTATGTGTGTGGCTCACATCATCAGCCGAACATTCTCATGCTTGCGGAATGTATTCCTAGATTCCTTAACTGCACTGTCACTTACTGTATTTTGCATAGGCACTAACATCTGAAATCATCATTAGTGGTGAAATACTCGGTACTCCCACCCGGTGTCACAGTTTTGTGATACAGTAAACCTCGGTCGATCCGGATCTTCGTCAAAACCAGATAAAACTGGTGGCACGAATGATTTCTCACGTTTTTCTTTATTAAATTTTCGGTTTACCCGGATTTTTTAATCCGGATCTTCGCCAATACCGGAGAAAATCTGCTCTTTTCACATCTCGTAATCCTGATTATTCAGTGAAGTAAGTTCCCTGACTGGTCTCTAGGAAATATTCGGCAGTTTTCAGAAGTAACACATGCGTGCTCACGACCAACAACGAACGTTTAAGGTTTTGATAACAGCGGCCACAACTGCACGTAGCATTCGACTAATCGTAGAGACGATTATTGCGTCACACACGGGGGCATACCATATCACGTTGAAGGCACGCCGCCGCACCACGGTTTGTCTATTGATTGGTGTTGAGTTTACGTGTGTAGAGCATTGTCCCTGAGCGTATTGTAGGCTACTCCGTAAGATGTTTGGAGGGCATTACCTTCGAAATAGAGTAACCGCTTAGGGACCAGCCACAAAAATCTCTGCATCAGTCCAAAACCCCAGATTTTTTCGCAGCCACGTAATCTAAAATTATGAACTTAAGATTGTTCATAACTGCCTGGATATGGCGATTTACTTATCTGATGTACCATTTTAAATACATCAGTAAATTCGTTTTGCTTCTGCGAAAATCTGCTGTTGTGTCGTAAATGTGTTCAATTTAGGATTCTCACCGATATCTCAGTACCGAAATAACGTCAGGCTAGTAACAACCATCTTAGGTTAATCCGGATCTTCGCCTAAAACTGGATAAAATCGTCGGTCAAATCGAATCAGGATTAACCGAGGTTCACCGTACATCACGGCGCTGGTCAGAAAACACGTCTCATTTAATTCGAATCTGTTTGATAACAACCAGCATCATTACAGAAATTTGTATACGCCCCAAAATTGGTTCGCTCCTGCACAGACCATGATGTTCACTCCAGCTCCTGCCCGAACCTAAAATCTGGCTCCGTGATCATCTCTGGTGGACACCGGTGTTACAGGTATCTGCATCGCCGTGAACTGCTGAGGCAAGCACAAGATGGTAATTCGGGGCATTAAACTAACAGAAAAGCAACAATAGAGATCACTTTGCTGATACTAGGTTGCACTATATTTATATAGGGATAAGTGAATTACGATAATTCGCTTGTGGTGACTGTCACAGTGACTTGTTACTTAAGGGCGCCATCTACCGGTGACAAATTTATTACATGTGGCGCCATGTCCAAGCCACCACACCGGGATACTTGAAATTTTTTCAAGGACATTTTTTTCAATGAGGTACGATCAGTGGCGTGAAGAGGTCTGGTGATGCCCGGGACGACTGCTTGATTGTTTTCCCCCCTAACAACTACTTGTATTGAGCAGTGGAGACGTCACAATATGACGTCATTTTAACGTTTGGTGTTGGTTTGGCGAACTTTGTTAACACGTCGTGCCAATTATTCTACACGCACTCTCCTTACGCGTTATTGCAGCCTACAATGGTCACTGTAGCACATATAAATTATCAGCGCTCCAAGTTACGAGACCGGAGCAAAACACAGCACTCAACGCCATGACAGAGAAGTCCATAACCAGGGTTTTTTAAGGGGTTTTAGGGACCCGATTCGGGTCCCTAGAATCAGAGAAAACTATCATCGGGTCCCTAGAATCAGAGAAATTGGGTCCCTACAGATCCATACCGGGTACCTAACATTTTCCTTAAAAAAAACCTGCCATAACTGCAAAAATATCCGGCAATGCGTTAAAACAGGGTATTAGAACACACCGAGTGCTACGGTAGAGCAGTTCACAACTGCAAAAATAAAAGGCTGCACATTCAAGGAGTGCAATAAAACGCACTCAACGCTACGATAGGGCAGTACACAAATTTTTTTAAATGGCCGCGCGACATCTCGTCGAGTAGTAGGCGAGCAGAGAAGGTACGCGGCTGGGATGGCGGACACACAGGGCTGACAGTTTGAAACTTGCTGAAATAGCCTGCACAAGAATTGAAAATGCACGTAAAGTACGCAAGAAAACTTTCGTCTATACTTATGTGGCTGTTATAGCCTATGTACAACTATGGGGGCACATAACAGATACGCATTTGTATGAGCCGTTATGATCAATCCATCCAGTACCGTCGCCAGAAATTGTTCATTGGGGGGTTTTACATTTGTGCAGGAAGGATTGATATTGAAAATTTGTTAAAATCTCTACTAATTCAGGCTATTGTGTCTCATATTCTAATTTCGAGGCCTTGGGGCTTTGTCTGGAGGGGCGAAGCCCACCAACGCATCCCTGTGGCCACGGGACTGCGTCCGCCTGAACTGCCAATTAGTGACGAAAATGATGCACATGATTGCAAGCACAGGTGTGAAGCTGTGTTAGAGCACACCCAGGGTTGCCACATCAAAATCGAAACGGAAACTAATGATGCATCAAAACGTCAGCTAAACCAAGCAAGTTGAAATAGGACAGTTTTGAAATTTGGATCAGAAAATCAATTAAACGGCCGTAATTATTATCCAGTCCTTTTTTTGTGATTTTCCCTTGATAGCTTGATCTGGGCAAAGTCACGTCACTATCAATTTAACCGGATGTGCACCGCACACCTAGAGTAGGCCATATGTCCCTGGTATTGAGTAATACGAAAATTACTGGCGTTTGAGTACGTAAAAACTAGTGTTAAAAAGAACAAAAGTTTCGAGAAATTAAATCCATGCAGCATGTGCTAGTAGCCTTACAATAGGAAAAATCATCTTGCTGCAGCACTTTAATTTTTGCAGTTTCACTCTTTGGATGCCCGGGGCCGTCGCCCCGTTTGCCCCCCGTCTGCACGCCACTGCGAACAGTGGGTCAATTTCAGAAAACGTTTTGCGCATTCAAGGAGTGCTATCATGTATGGGCAAGTCAGGCTATGTTAACCATGTACGAAATTGAAAAATAAACAAAACGTATTATGACGACCTAACGTTTCTTTAAATCATTTACTTTTTACTACACAACTGTTTAAGATGGAACAAATCTATACATTGCTCTGTTCATTTACATTGTTTATTCTTGATTCTTCAACATAATCAATAGTTTTTAAACGAACAATTCTAAAAATATTCAAGAATTTTCAAGGACACAGAAAAATATTCAAGGACAACAAGATCTTTTTCAAGAATCAAGGGCATACCGCGTTTTGATAGCAGATTCAAGGACAGTCCTTGGAGCTCATGGACGTCTGGCAACCTTATGCTCACGAGAAGTCATCGTGATAGACAACACAAGAACGAAAGTCACTTACCTTTTTTTTAAAGAATAATGCAACATTGTATCAGTAGAGTGGTCTCTATTTGTTGCTGGTTGTTTTGTTGTTAATATTATACCCCGAATCAACATCTTTCACTTGGGCTCGCCTGGGCAGTTCAGGGCAATGCAGATGAACTAACATTTTGCAGCAGTTTTGCGTTTACACACTCAAGGATTTGCTTCAGATTGCAAAAAAAACTTTTCATCAGGAATGTTTTCTGTTGTTTTGGCTCCACTTTCTCCACGGAAGCTAAAACTAAGTTTCTGAAAGCTCCACCAAAATGAAAGCTGTTATCCACAATAAGTAAATACCAGTGCTGGGAGTCGCAAATATTTTTTTTGCTCCGCAAAGCGCAAATCCGCAACGAAAATTGAATTCGTTTGCTCCGCATCCGCAAG
>JGI24021J15306_10006551_pt1 | contig 14043 bp, 9 predicted proteins | sample Ectturendosymbi1_FD_15306 | JGI IMG/M metagenome (IMG submission 15306) | reverse complement strand
GTTAGTCCAGTATAAGCGAATAAACAAAATCTGCCCATTTTGGGCAAGGACAACAACGGTGTTTGTGTTTAGAGGTTACCTGAGCAGGGTTAAAAGTAACTTTAGCTACGACTAGTGACAGTGTTGTCGTATGAGTGAACTCTAATCAAAATGGAAATCAAGGGTGAGAATGCCCAAAATTCTCGATAAACTGCTAATGCGAACGCTAAAGCGTTATAACTTTGTTGTAAGTTTACATAAAAGAGTAAGTTTACATTAAGCTAATCCGGAATATTTCGGTCGGAAAAGCGAGTTTTAATAAAACGTGGACCTAAGCTAACCCATATTACCAGCAGCATAAAACAATCCAGCAAGGGTACCAGAAAAACTTCAGCACCCAGAAACCCAAAGAGTAGCGGTCTAGCGGAGCAAGCTAGTCAGCAACTCAGAAACAACACATGTGGCAAAACCAAGCATTCGTTTCAAGGAAGAAATCTGACGGAATGTTTGCGTGCGTTCGTAGCAACGTTGAATGCGTTGGCAAATCGTAAGTAAACGTAAATGTTCGTTCGGGCCCAGCAAAAAATCCAGAAATGTTTATCATCATTAAAACAGCTAATTTTAGAGGCAAAATTGATCTCATATCGTCTTTGAACAGATCGGCTTAGATTTCACGTAAAAAAACGAGCTGATTGATTGCAAAAATAAGAGACTTATTGTCTGGGACGAACAGTCCAAACTCCACAAAGATTCCTTGTATACAACGTTGAAAGAGGACAACTGGAACTTTCGAGATAGGAAACAGGAATTAAACCCGTAATCGTTTAATCTCGCAACATCGTTGGTGTCCCGTGGCCACGCCAAACAGATTTGCGAAGTAATCCGAGGAATGTGTGCTTTAGCACATAGAGCGCACAGAAAAACTGGAGAGCTTGCTTGAAACTTGCACCATAAACCAAAATAGGTTTCAGAAACAGTGTAGTGACCGCGATGTAGGAAGCTTATTTTGTGTAAATTTTAAGGATCCCTACTGATTGATGAGTCAATTTAATTGTTGCTAGATCCCGGCTCAGTCACCCAACTGAGCGAATTCATGGTCTTGAGGTTGTCAAGTCGCAGCAAAGAGGAAACAAACGCTCTCAAAACTTTGTCCGTTAATAACTCTCCAGTAGGACGTTAATAACTCTCTAGTAGACCAATATCTTTCCAGCGGGAAGTTTGATTGCTTAATTTTATTTCAAATATACAACAAACTCTTCATTACACTTGAACGTGTACTAAGAACAACGTAACGTTGAATGTTTTGGTGTAAAATATCGGCACACAGCAGCCTTGACCGTTCAAAGAACGACCGAAAACATCGACCAGTTGCTGTGATGCAGGTTAGCAGGCTATCACGTCAAATGCTAGACATTCGAACACAAGCACATAAGCACTTTGCATCGAATCACGAAAAGATATTGTCTGATTCACGAAACACTAAAGCACATATGTATCCACTATATGTTGAAACTGTTGTACTGAGAAAGGTCAGCAGGTGAAATTGACTTACCATTTTGATATGACATCAACACTTTTAAAATGTGGGTTAGCGCGATCATTTCGAAACTTGAATGCTTTTTCTTGTATAAAGTTTTCCTTTCTGTATTGTTTGAATTACTTTGATTTTTAGAAGCAAGATTTGTTGAATCTTTTTTGAATACAATTGTCTTTTTATTCTTTTTACTTTTTATCCCAATAGCAATTGTTTCGTTCCCATTTAAATGTCTCGTAAAGCTATTCAAGATAAATCACCACTAGGAAAAAACAAACCAGAAAACATGACCTCTTGTGCGAGTCACTGGTCATCAAAAGAATTTTCTCTGATAAATAAAAATTTCTAAAGCAAAACTTCACCTGAAATCGCTACTAAGTTTGTCAGGTCAAAAACAGTAAAATATTGACTAAGCCTGATAAGTGTACTTCTAGTGAGGAAATTCTACACTGTTGGTACAGTCGGAATCCAAATCAAAAGAGTAAAATGTCTGCACGTCATAACTGCCCTCAACCGGGCGTGTATATGTGACTCAAGTGTTGAATACCCAAGGAAACATCACCGATTTCAACCAAAAAAAATTTGGGTTGCACACAACATATACAGGAAACCTTTTGCACTTGTGACGGTTGGTAAATTCAGTGCTGTCCCTTGAGGTTAAGGAGTAATTGTTGTGCTGTTGTTTTCAAGAGAGTGCGAAAATAAAAATTAAATAATCGTTACGGAAACTGTGCAGCAAACTTGATTGTGTGGAACATTTGGAAAGTGAACTTAAACGACCTAAAGTAAAACCTCAAGCAAGAAGTGAAGCAGTGAATTATCTCCTTCCGATATGCGAAAAGCTTTGTATTTATTGATAATTGAGTTGTTTTATTAAAATTACAAATTGTCTTTTTCCATAAATAAGTTGTCTCCTGAAGTTTTAGATTGTGGAAAACTTCGGAAAAATTATCTGATAATCGCTCTCTGATCCAGAACAATATCATTTCATTATTCTGCTTGCTTCAACTTAGTTGATTAAGTCAAGTAGGCAAAATAGACATTTCGAATGTTTCTGAAAACAATACTCTGATGTGTATTTACAAGGAGCTGGTAAAACCATACCGCAACCATACTATGAAGTTTTTTTCAAACAATATACTGAAACAACAATAATTTAGAAAAGAAACACAGGAGATTTTGTCAAATATTAGGCAAAGTGACCAGATGAAAATTTTTTCCAGTCTTAAAAGTAACACGCTTGTGCAATTGCCGTGCGACAGCACTTGCCAGCTGTCTGAGTGATGCGGCAAACGCCTCTCACAAACTGACGTATAGGCTGGAAAGCTTTGAACATAAATCATGACTTCACGACGGCTTGGTGGCTTTTTTCTAAGCGTCGACGGATTTGCGGCGGCTCATGAAAAACGGACCAAATGTCGTTAATGACGTGGTAGAATGAAAGATTTGCAAGTCTGGCATAAGCGTGCACGACAAATGTATTATATATACATTTGCTTTTTGAAGACGCTTGAGTAGCGTCGGTCTCCGCATGACGTATGAAACTACAGTTTTCAAAAGTGCAAAATTAGATTTTGTGGATAGTTGCAAACTGTATCTGAAAATAACCATTAAAAACTATGCCATATCTTGCGCATTCAAAAACCATTACTATAACGCTCTTTACGTTAAAAAGTCGCTGGAAAGTCTTGTCCAGTGTTCCTTCTAAGGAGCACAATTGCGCAATACCACCAGACAATTTGCGCAGTGCTATCTCATTCTCGCGCACTTCCAATCTTCTAAATTTAATACGGTTTATATAAATCGCATAGCCCTTTTGACGTTGGGAACGCTTCACTGTTGGTGTCTGCGTGGATGCGCAGTTGCATGCGCATCGTGCGCAACAAAACAAACATTTGCTCAGTGTAGAATTATCTTAGAGGGAACACTGGTCTTGTCCATACCCTTGTCAATGTTACTGTGATAAAAGTTCAATTTACTGAGAGTTCAACTCTTCATTTCACTGAGGATTTTACTAGACACCGCCCGGACTAATGCTTTACGTTTGTTTGACTTCTGCAGTTGACATTTTGGTGCGCGACGAGCATTTCCTTTTATGAGAGAAATGCTATGTAAATTTTCGGTTGTCAAATAAAAACCGTTCCTTCTGCCATTGCGCAAAATAAACAATTTTGTCATACCAATGCACCCAGTGTACTGATGAAAAGGTAAATTGTCTAAGATGAGTTTACTCTGTACTCAGGTATATCCGCACGTTGAATTATAACACGTAGCAATTAAAATATCGCAGACGCTTAAGCTGTGTTCTTTTTTTCAATGATTATTCTTATTAAGCTCTGTGAAACAGACATGTCACGACTGAATTGACATACCGCACGGAATGAATATGTGTGTCTAGTGACCTTACACTCCTCTTTCGAAAAGGTTAAAAATTTAAAGTACCATGCGTTTGTTTATGGTTGAAGTAATGATGTTGTTGATTTCCACGGTTAATGTGACGTTATAACAACCAAAACTTGTGCATTTTGAAAACCATTGATACTTTTACAGCCTTTGTGTAGTTATTGAACATGTATGTCTTTTGTACGCACTGATCAAAATCGTGCTTATTGTGGTAAATGCGCGATAATCAACTGCATCTCAGAAAAAGTTGCAATTCAATTTTTATTGAACGCGTGACAATAAAAGTAATTGATCTGAATGCAGTGGAATGTGAATTCCCAGCAGAGAAACACTGTTTTCAGTGACTTAAAAAAAGCTTGACCTTCGCAAATTTGTAAGAATAAAGTCACCAAGCAAAGTTTGACTAATTTTGTTGTAAAAACTTTCCAAGTTTTTTCAATCAAAAACTTTGGTTGGTTGTGCAAATGTAGTCTGTCAAATCAGCCTAAGGTTGTACTTCAAAGCCATCTTAACACCTTTCGTTGTAGAATCCTTATGATAAAAAGTATTTCGGTGGCGATGAAAGGAAAAACTGCTTTCACGAGACAAGAAAATAGAATGCCGGTTTATGCCAAGTTTCGAAATTATGTTAGATTTAGGAAAATTTTAATCAGCGAACATCTGTACAGAATCTCGACCGATGTACCCCAAATGTACTGGGAAGTTTTCAAGGGTTCAAACTGTGTTCACGATGTCTTCTAGTCCTTTTTTAAATAGAAACAGAAAATTTCTTCATCATTGAATAGTTTTATAGACGGATTCATATTTTCGCATTTTTAGATGTATGAACTCTGCGATAGTTTGTGCTTGTTAAATGCAACAGCTAATTTGCACAGGCTGGTTGGTGCCGAACTTCAAGGTTTGCAAGCAATTTGGTTTACCATTGCTTGTGATGTTATATCAACTTGGCGCGAAGGGTTGGACATGATTACTTGCTAACGTTTGCTTGCTCTCATTCACAACACCTCGCGTAAGGATATTTCCGTAGATATAGCAATCTGATCTGAAACATTCAACAATCATGCGGTTAAAGTGTAGGTTGTAACTGCGAATTCGTTATAGACCAGTCCCCATTGCTGATAGATCAAGTTCCATTTGAAACATTTTTTTGCTTTCAAGCTATGAAACATCAAAATATATGAAAATAGGGTTGATGCCAAACAGAGCGCTTGAGCTTAGCCCTATTTGTGCGAAGCCAGCAGCAAAAACTTTCGTTGCGGAATTTTATTTTGTTGAAAATTGCCTGGCAGAGAACTAGTTGCACAATGAAAATTACTCTTAAGTTCTCCAAAAGTTATGGGAGATTGCCTAGCTGGAAAAAAGATGGTGGTTAAATTTAAATTAAGTACTTCGAGATACGCCGAGCTCATCATCGACGGTGCCTGCCCGCAGAGCTACTGTATGATAAAGACTTCTAGGTCACTGTATAGGAAGGACCTACCTACCTTATACTAAATTTTACATCGTTATATAAAAACTTTGTTCGGTGTGCAGATCCGCATCAATCGAAAACAATATAATACCTATACTTATTTATTTGCAGGAGACTTACATGACAGGAAAGGTGCTGCTCACACAGGACCGGAGCAAGCCACTGCAGCGCCCTAGGCAATATTCATTTTCAGCTCTCTGCATAACTTAAGAAGTGTTCTTTAATGATGACGCCATCCTGTTCTGTCAACCATGGCACGACCTTTTGAAAAATTGCCTCTGATTGTACTTGGAAAGCGTTAACAAAAACACTGTCTCTGTACATCCTAAAATTGCTGGTGCGTCCTAGACAAAACCCCTCTCCCCAAAATAACCCTTTTCCGTTGTAGACATGGGGCAGATAATAACAATCTTTTTAAATCAATGTAATTTATTCAATGACCATCGAGTTTATTTGAACACCAATTTAATTTGAACACCACCAGTAACAGGCGTTACAGCATTCCTGTCATGTAAACAAAAAATCTAGAATAGGCCTTAAAACAGGCTGTTTTCTTAGTTTGGATTAAATTTCACCATTTCTGCGCCCACCCTGGAAAAATCCTTGGCTTTCGACGATCGCGATCGCCACCATGTTGGTTATGATGCATACCAGAGGTGTGCGGAGTCTGATTTTTTTGAGTCTGGATCCAATCCTGTTTTGCAAATATTCAATCCAAATCCGCTTCAGATCTGGTACCAGCATGACACAAGCAATCGAACTCCTTTTCGACTCCACAAAAATTTAATCAAGCAAACAACCAACACCGTTTGTTCAGAAAATACAAAATCCAAATCCATTCCGACTCCAGCTACAGCAAAGAAAACCTCACTCCTGATCCTGTTGGAGGCTACAGGAGTCCGAATCCAAAAAATCCCAAATCCAGTCCATGCATACCACTGGTGCATACCAGCTGGAGTCTGTTTCATTTAATGAATTAAGGTGGTGCGTCCTATAATAATCGAAACTTGACTGGTTAACTAGGCTACTAACGCCAATAATACTGGCGTTTCGGCAGCGTTTCCTAACTTGACTATACTGGACGGCTGAAACATGATTTCGTGATGACTTCTGCACAGGATTTAAGGTTTGGGGGGGTGAATGCATTTTAGGGGGCAAGATATTTGTTTGGGACAAAATATTTGGCGAGACACTGCCGGCGAATGCTTTGTGGCTACGGGCCTTCTTCGACATAAACCAACTCCGGTAAAAGCGCGTAGCAGAAATATCAAGAAATGAAAAGAAGAGAGATGGCAACCTTACAATTTTGTAGTGAGCTTGATAAAGTATGGCCTGAAGCAGGCACTAACAGCACGCTGTTCATCTACTGTGCTTATAAGCACCCTATAGCCAGGATCCTTTCCAGCGCCCACCTCTCATATACAAAGGTTCTTACTTTACATATCATTACGTTGTACATTACGGAAATAAAGATGCTTGTTGTACATTAGAAAAGTTTATTAAATGAACAAAATTTACAACAAATTGCGACATAGCTTGCCTTGTAATTGTGAATCTGAAATTAACTGGTAAAATATTAACCCTTCTGCAGAAAACCTGCGATGGTGCAGTACCTCTATCTACTAATAAATTGTGTTAACGGGTGTTGCATTCACTTTCATCATGTTCATTTACTTTTACTTGGTGTACGTTTGTCTCTTTCTGAACCACACAGTTGTATTTTTCGGTCCATTTTTGGTGACGCTTCGATCCAGTGCACTAGGAAGCCGCCTAATGGTAGCATCGGCACTGTGCTCACACACAAGTTTTGCGTTTCTCGTCTGTTTAATTGAAGTAAACGTAAGTCAAATAAACGAGCTTAGACGAAATTAAGGTAGCAAACAGTTATCTACATAAAATATAATGTTGCTGCAATACGCACAACTGTACAAATAAACAGTAGCAGCTGAATGCAAAGTAATGTTTGTAAGTTCACTGTAGTCATAACAATCGGGTGTCTGTTTCACTAATCTTCTTTCATGGCACGATTATGCGTTAAAATTGAACTACATAACCAGCACCTCCAGGTGGAACAAGTATGTCGTAGCAGCAGGCAATAAAGGTAATTAATGAAGCAATGAATCCCAACTATTTGATTTGCTATACATTTGGTGGACTTTCGAGAAGTCAAGTGGTCAAATTGGCTCCAAACCAAGTTGTACATGTTTTTTACCTTAAAATAAATGTAACAATTCTCTAGCTGTGCGTTGTATGATTTTCTTGAACTATTTTTCTCCATGAACAAAGCGTACTCGACCGGGAGACAAAACCTTTCTTGTCAACCGCACATGATGTTCGTGTGTGGGGTCGTCATGCAGATGTAAGAAGATTTGCGTTGCCAGACTCGTGTTACGGTTTCAGAATTCGAGTACATCGGGGCTAAAAGACTTCTATTGTTTCCTAAAATTACATCGGAGTTTTTCAATCTGACCCAGTCAGTTCATACCTGTTGTTATTATTGTAGTTAGTGTTTTAGATCCAGTAACCAAAATACGTTTCCTGAAGCATTTCGTTTTCTGATTTAAAACACGAAAACGTTTCTTTCTTTATAAACTTTGGCGAATCCTAAATTTTTGAATCCCACAAGTTAGAAATAGGAAGCATGTACGTACATTTTCACAAAATGTATTTGTACATTTCTTGAGGTTGCAAACTTGATGTTTTCTTTCTTCAATAGTTGTTTAACCTGATCTGAACTTTCAGAAAGTTTTTTTTTAGAGAAAGCAAGGAGATAACATGTCAATAACTGTCGTAAAGGTGAGAACTGTTGGATAAAATAGCTTTGCTTTGGTTCTATTGAAAAAGTAAGCCACGAAATTGATGGAATGTTGTGTGAAAAGTTTCTCTCCATGGATTAAACTGCACTTTTTTGAAATGACACAATACATTTGTTTGGCATACACTTCGCAAACTACATTGCTTGCCATTTTTGCAGTGCGGAGTTAACGAATATAATTATCTCATGTTAATTACGTGGTTGGAATGACGTCACATCACCCATGTTTAACTATTGAGAACAGCGTTGGTCTTGGCGAAGCTGCTTCGAGATTTTCAAGCTTTCCTCTCAAACCATAGCTTAAAGTCATTATTAAATTTAAAAATCACTATTAACATTTAAGGTTTTTCGTTCTGTCTTGACAATGGCGCCTTCTTGTCTGACATTGATGCTTACGTGAAGTGGTTTGTTTGACTTATCAACCACAGTCGTAAATTATGCGACGCTTTCCCGGTCTTGAAAATAACTCGTTTTATTTTTTTTTCAAATACGCGTAGAACCAAGGCCACCTAAAAGACAAGGCCGTTCAGCGTGCGTCAAAAAACGTGCCTACGTCATAGCGATTCGTCTGTCTGGCTCGCGTGTGCCAAGCATTCAGTCGTGCTGCGGGAATGATTTTCGTGGTATTGTTATTTGAACCATACAATTTACACAGGCATTATGTGTTGCATGAATCATTGCCAGCGGTTTCATCAGTGGTCTATTTTTCTATTTAGACAAGCGGGCATGATTGTTTGCCACATGCGCCTCAATTCCGACAACTTTAGCTTGATGATGTGGTTACAATCACTTTTCAACTCCAACCGTCATCTGTTACTACCAACCTTAACCTATACACGCCCTCAGATAGATGCGATTTATTGTGGTTGAGTGCAATTTTTCCACAGTTTCCCCCCAGTGCTTTTCTTACTTTTGCTATGCTGCCAATAAAAACAGGTTGGTTATTTACGTGCAATAAAATGAATACTATATACCAGGAGATGGCTGGCCAGATTTACGAGATCCAAGTTCGAAACACTTGTAGCATCGTAAGATGATTCGATGATAGCGCACGCTTTTCCATCAAGCGCATTTTATGGTCTAAACGGCTGTAATTCAATTAAATGATGTGTCAGACCACGTTGTAGATTTCAAGGTTAGTTTTCCGCGACACGACTTTTGCTCCGCAAACAACATTGCATTGAACGCTAAACGCTTAATAAGATTTTTGCTGCGTCATAATTTGCGCCAGATGAATACGGCGTATTACACGTTCTCAAACAGATTTAAGAGATTTATGGAACTACTTTGGTCAAGTTAAATACCTACAACTATTAAGATCTCATCTAATTGAACGGCGCCATGCCACGATTTATTTATCGCCGAAGGGGAATTGCTCAGTCAGGATGACTAGATCACACTAGCGGCTGAAAACGTATTGCTGCAAAATGACCAAGTCGTCACTTCTCCGAGTGCATTGATTAGGGCTTCAATGATAGAAACTGATGCAAAGCAACGTAGGCGTCTCATGTATCGGAGTTGCAAACTCAGTCTGATTGAAAACCTTTTAGATAATAAAGCTATACAACATGGTGATATACAAACCAAGTTTATTAAATTATCGGTCAAGTTTAGCACCGTTTCTGACACGTAATTTCAATAAGTGTATAAATGAAGTAACCTGTCCAAACTGTTTAAACATATTTCAAATGACACCGATTTACAAGTCAGGTGATCAAACCAGGTGCACCGATTATAGACCAATATTTATTTTACTGCAATTTAACAAGTTTTTGAAAAACTTTTGCATGCTAGAGTGTATTCATATCTGCAAGAATTGAATTTACTATCAAAACATCAACATGGATACAGACCGAGATCTACAACTGCTTATTCCCCCTTTAAACAACAGTGATAATGGTCTTTATACCTGTTCAATATTCATCGACTTATCAAAGGCGTTTGATACAGTCCCTATAACTTCAAAATTCTACTTGAAAGGTTGAACTTCAACTTTGGGATAAGAAGAATCCCGCTACAACTATTCACCAGCTATCTTTCAAATCGTCAGCATTACAACACTATTAAAAATACCAAATCTCAGTTAGCAAATATTTCTTTTGGGGTGCCACAAGGGTCAGTTTTAGGGACACTCTTGTTTATAATATATGTGAATGATCTTCCAAATTGCTCTGCTTACAAAACAGTACTTTGTGCAGATGACACGTATCTTAGTTCGTCTCATAAAAATTTACATGTCCTGAAAGACTTGGTAAACTCAGAATTAGCTAATGTAGCTAAGTGGATGCGCCTAAATAAATTATTGATTAATTATTCAAAGCCCATGTACACTGTACATGTTGACAAGGTATATGAAATAGTTATGCAGTCCCACGGAACTGACCTCTTTCAATGTTCATATTAACAATGTATTATTGCAGGGAACATGTGTGAAGTATTTGGGCGTGTTAATAGACAGTAGATTGGATTGGTCATCCCATGTTTCGATTAAAAGAAAACTGTCTATACCTGTAACATGTTTTTTAAAATTCGTAAATTTGTTCCCATTGACGTTTTGAGATTATTATACTTTAGCTTCGTTCATTGTCACTTGCAATATTGCGCTAGTTCGTGGGGTACAGACAATAACTCTTTTCTACAACCATTGTCGGTGTTACAAAACAACATATTACGGATAATGTCTTTTGACAAATATAGATGTCACATGCTTCCTTTGTACAAGAACTTAAAAAATATTGAAACTGAATTACATTTATCAATTTGAATTAGCAAAATTTATCCACAAATTTCACAACGGAAAATTACCAGAAATATACAAGGAATACTTTCAAGAGACTTCTTCTGTTCATTCTTATCAAGCCAGATTTGCTAATGTGGAAAATTATTTTACTCATCGAGTTTCAAGCATTGCCGGTAAAAAATAAATTTCGTAGAGGGGAGCTTCTCTTTGGAATAAGGTGGAACAAAATTTGAAGGCTGTACCCTTAAGCACTTTTTGCAATCAATTAGAAGAGTTGGTATTGTCACAGTATTAAGCTATTAAGTAAGCAAAATGAATTTCATTTTCATTGGCTTCTATTAAATTTCAGGAAGTATTACTTTCATTTTTTGTGTTTTCTTTCTTCGCAATTCTATTTATGTTTTGAAACGCGCGAGTTTCTGTTATATTACTATTTACATAATGGTCTTGCAAGACATTTTATAGGACATCTTGACCAGATAACCTTGGGGTGTGTCGGATCTCCGAGCTTCGGAAGAAAAATATATAAAAAAATAAAATAACGCACTATACACATTAAAGACTGTAGGCCTATTTTTTGTGTTTTGTTGTCAACTGTAGCGCTTGCTATGTATTATTTTCATTTTCGTCTTCTTTCTGTGAACATGTGTGCTTTACTCAACGTCGCTAAATACTTCTCTCTCTCTCAGCAGTGTACATGTTGAAGAGTGAATTTCAACACTGAGCTGATACTTGTTTTTCATCTTACGCTGATCTCCGGTGACAATTAGACACAGCAATGATGTGAATAAATAAATAACTTACGTGGTTTACATGTTCGTCGAGGAGGAGCGTGTCAGCACAAGTTATTTTCGGTTTGTTTCAACTGCATGTTAACTTCCGGATTAGATTATTTTTGTTGTCAAACACCACGTTAGCTTTTGAGGCTACTTAGGCCAAGCGGATATATTATCGCATCACGGATGGCCAGACATTTGTTTTGTAGTTTTTCTCGCTTGAGGCAGTCAAAAAAAAACACTGGTGACTGGTGCTCAGTAAACTGACTGACACCCCTGCGTTTTCAATGTTTACTTTGTTAGTTGCGAAAGTAGCCCTCTGCTAATAACCTTCCCCTGATTGGGATATTTTTCTTATCGCATCCAAGGCTGAGTGATGAAGAGTAATGTCTGCCTAGTTTCTAAGAGCTATTCTACTGCTTTTCCGGTCCATACTATCATATCTGACTACAGAAGGGCTGCGTGAGGCTCGGGATATATTTGTTTCCGCATGCAACAGGACTTTCAGATTTCTAGGGAAAAATTCAACAAGTGTAATTCTTCATGCCCATCAAGCTGAAAACTTTCACAGCGCTTTGGCAATTTTTGAGATTACACCGTCACACCATTGTGTTTTGATCACAATATCTCTGATCTCCAACGGGCTGTCCTTTTCAAGAAAAGTCTGCTGTAGGGTTTTGAAGCCCACTGCTCTGTGAAATAGCAGTAGAGGCATGCGGGTCAGTGGTTAAATAATGCTTACTGGACCTAATAATTTTGACTTTGTCCGCGCCCTTATCTTTGGTGTAGCTTAAATAAACCAGTGGTGGTTAAAAGCTTTTCATATAGAATCTTATATATCACTAAAGTCAAAATAAAGGCTTGAGTTGGGTATGAAGCGTTTTTGTTTCTTCATGTTTGATTCTTCAAATGCAACGAAAAACATATAAACAAGTTATGCTGCTCAGATACAGACATTTAAAAGTAAACCTTTCTTGAATGAGCTGTGCAAAAATGAACATTTGCTATGTTTCGAGACTAAAATACTTCTTAGATAAACAACGATGTAGAAATTTAATTTGGAATAGCTTACAGGGTTGATGTTGTGAGATAAAAAATATGAATGAATTTCGTCGTTTGCAAGAATACACTGCAAGTGGTACAGATATTTCTAAACTGTAAGTACCAATTTTTGAATCGCTATGAAAAGAAATGAGCACAGCTCACTTCGATTAAAAAACATCCAGCACTATTAAAAAATATGGAACTTAGGCACTATGCACAACTAAAAACATAACTTAAGCATACATAGAGCAATTTGATTACGTGGTTTTATAACAAATAAGATGTGTTGTTTTGTGACCCTAACGAGAAGCGACTAATTAATATTTGCTTTATAATGATTGTAAAAATTTCCTCGCTGAGACAACATGGCCCAGCACCTGGCATTGCGACTTTTCAATAACCCCTCATAATGGAAATCTCCTGCAGTTGCCAGCCACGTGTCGTGGTGACGGGATAAAGTAAAATGTGCTGGTTACTAAAACTATGGAAAACTGTTAGTTTACGTTCCGTGTTACGTTAGTGAGCATTAAGAACAGGGGCGCAACCAGCTCTTCATTTCAGGGCGGGGGCAATTTTCATGAAATTTCATTCGATGACGTCATCGTGCTTATTCAACCGTGGCACAACTTTTTGCAAACGGTCACATATAATAATAATGTATTTTTGCCCGCAGACACGAAGTACATCGTACAAACACACACATTCTGCACAACTCTGGTTAATAAAAACAGACAAAACTGAACGTTTTGCAACCGCCTTGGAGGCTGAATCACCGGTGTCAAGAGACATTTCTGACTTGAGAAATTTCTGACTTCACACCATATACGCAGGCACAGAGCAACATTTTATATATCAAATACGCTGAGAAAACTGATGAGTAGGTCTTAGGGGCTGGTGTTTAGGTAAGTGTGTCGGGTTAGGATTTATGCTACACATAGAAAAAGAAAAATATTTGAAGTCTAAGATAAAGTCCAATATTTTTCACTGGTTTTACTTATTCCCGTGCTGTAGCTTGTTGTGAGTATCTGACATCTAACCAAAAAGTTTTAATTTACGCAACACACATCAAAAAAGTAATCGCCAAACTTTATTCCTTTACTCTGGGAAGCAAAATAACTGGCAAAAAATATAGGTCAGAAATTTCGCTTGACACAGGGCTACAGGAACTTATGATGAAGTCAACCCTAATGTTATAAAGTTTCATGAGGGTAAATTGAGGCCTGTCTAAAAAAAACGTACACGAACAAATAGATAAAAAATGCCTTAGAAAATACGAACATT
>JGI24021J15306_10006549_pt1 | contig 14044 bp, 9 predicted proteins | sample Ectturendosymbi1_FD_15306 | JGI IMG/M metagenome (IMG submission 15306) | reverse complement strand
GCCAAAAAAGGCGCAAAGGGGGGTTCACATGAAACTTCCTCCCAAGGAGGGCCGTCGAGGCCATATTGCTGTAAATATTGCAACCTATGCTCTCTTTGTCAGAACTCCAAGGTTGGGTTAGAACGTTCCATTATACTCGCTTTGTATTCCCTTTGGAGTGTCACGAGTGGCCTGCGGGCGCCCACCTCCCCTTGTTCCGCGCCGTGGTCCACGAGGCTGCTTCAGCAGTGAGTGCTGCACTGGTGGCGAGTCAAGTTTTTAGATTAAGCTCTGTGACGTGGACAATGCGTCTGAGCGAAAACGAATGATTAAACAAAGAATGGCGACACCGCGCATGAAGTTTCCATTTACATCAAACCTTGGCTTGGAGAAACATTCACACAAAACGTTTACTGTTATTGCATATGACCATTGCACTTAGAAAATGTCGCAGCTGGACAGATCTTTCATTACGCTCGTTTAAAGGTTACCTAGCAGCAGTGGCATAGCAACCAAACAAACAACGCACCTGCATCAAGCGACACTTTCCCGGCTTCACGCGCTAAGAAAGGATTTTGTTCGTCTGTGAAATAAATATCATTAGAGAAGAGATCCAGTAAATCCCGATCGATTCTAAAATATTGGAACCATCAAACACTAGGAGATGAGAACTTGAAAGGTGCCAATAAACAGTACCAACAACGAGTTGCAGTAGTTCGTTAAAGTAAAGCAGCTCGCTTTAACTTTAATAAAGAAATACAAATGTATTTCAATTGATACTCAGCCTAAGGACAAAGAAAAAATACTTTAAGAGATCAACAGACTATTGACGATGAGGAAAACGTCCGAATTCAAAATATTCGAACAGTAGAAAGATTCAAATCACAAACTGAGGCAGCAGTGTTACCGACGCTGGTCACCGAATGATTGAGGTATTCTTCTGCACAGACTGACAGCTACATTTGTGAAACCAACTGTTATAGTAGCTGAGCAGGGACTGGCAGGAAATGACAAGCAAGTTCAAGAACGGAAAAACATGACACTTGGTTTTGGTGACAAACGGTCACTCACATATCTACACCGCAAAATTAAAAAACAACCACTCACGAGAAGCAGTAGTCGCATTTCGTGGTGAATGGCCATTCTCTTTGGGCTGAAAATTTAACACAAACGTTTATTTTTGAACCACACAAACCTCATTTACCTGCTAATTACGACAAAATTTGAATTGAAATGATCGAAACAACAAACAGTTAAACAGCTTTTCATGTGAATTAACATTTCATGCGAATCAACCAACAACGAATCAGCTTTTCATGCCATTTCTAGAAATCATACTCAATTATCGAACCCATGAAAATTTGTTGATCTCAACCATCATTCATACGCCTGTCGCACATGCATCAAAATCACATCACGATCCATTAACATAATGCAACACTAACCATTTCAGGGTCTCAAACACGCGGCCCGTGAGGGGGTTTTGTGCGGCCCGCGATGTTTTTTGGGAATTTCAAATAATTAACATTTACGTTATTTAGTTTATCACTGGTGTTTTAAAATGCTCGGCCGGCGAGTGAACAAGTCCCGTTAAAACGAACGTAGAGGCGGCTAGAAATGATTTACTTGTAACTCATGATACCTTTCGCAGGAAATAAGTTGTAAAAGCTGTTTCTAGTAAGGTTCAGATACCGCCATTATTGCGTCAGCGTCATAGTGCGGCCCTCTGGTTACTTTAGAAAACTTCATTTGGCCCTAGGAGCAATTTGAGATCCCTGAATTATTTCATGGCATGTGTTTCTTGGATGGTGAAGAAAAGAGGGTGTTGAAAGTCATCAGGGCAGCTTCAAACCTTCTCTGAGGGATTTCGAGTGCGGCTTCTATCATCAAACAATATCTTTAGTCCTGTCCAAGTCGACAAACGCAGCATAAACTCTTACGATGACCGACCGAAGCTAATAGAATGCGAAATTTTAAAGAATTTCCAGCCTACATTACAAACGATACATGCAAAAAGCGCAGAGAATTGTGTAATTTCATCGTGACACATCTACAGGTCTCAACGCAGTCTGTAAAGTTTCGTGAAAATTCAGCAAAATCACTCTTTGCCTCTGCAGTGAGGTAAAGAAAACTACCAGCAAAACCCGTTTGCTTGCACAAAGACCCCAAGTCCTTTGTTGTGGCCAATTTCTATGCATTCGAGCGCAGACATCCGGGTAACAAACCTGATACGAGTTGCTCAAGCTCGTCGGGAATTTGCTGCTCAGGCCGACATTATGCGGAGGAAGCTGAAAATCTTTGTTTAGTCTCGGCGAGACGCCGAGAGTGGATTGCTCGGGCGCGTACAGGTCTGACGCGAACGACCCGTGCAATGAGGATTTAGAACGGGGTTTTGTGTGAATTGGTGATGATCCGCTGACAGCTGGCGTTGGTGCCTGGCTGTCTTGGTACCCTGTGTGCTGCGGAAGATAGAACAGTTAGAGGAGCTCAGTGTTCAGATAGTGGAGCTCAATGGCGGCTTCTGTCGCCTTGAACCGATCTCTGCGGATTGATCTGGTTAAGAGCGGATAGATCCGGTTAGGTCACTACAGTGGTTTCTGCGGTCCTTAAATAGCAGCAAAGCAAAATTTCAAAAACAGTCCTAAATTGGTGGTCATGAAAAAATCACCGAAACCGAATTGGGAAAAACAAGTGTTTTTCACCAAAACATCGATCAGTCGCTCCAGAGCATTGAGTTGCATAAAAAGACTAAAGCATTGCAATTGCTACACAAAAGTGATCACATGTACGATGCATGCAGAGAATTTCTATCAGATACTTAAAGGTTGACGAAGCGAAGGTATCAACCTCATGAACACGAAGATCGAAAATTAATCACTGTTCAAAATCAGTAAAGATAATCAAACTATTCTAATCATCAAATTGTTTTCCAGTAACGTTCAATTCAGTTGGATTCATCCTTTGATTTTCTCTGCAACGTATGCTGCGCGAGAGTTGACGTCTCGAATGAAACATGCATCTGAAGTTTCTATCGTTCGCGCACACAAGATCTGATGGTTCCTGAGCAGAGCACGACAACGCGTTCTGCGAAACATCGAGCGATATCCGCAAAAATTATATAATTTGCGTCACTTAGACCAGCGCTCTTCAACCGGTGTGCACGGTGCACCCTGGGGTGTATCAAAATATGCGTGGGGTGCATCAAAATATGCGTGGGGTGCATCAAAATATGCGTGGGGTGCATCAAAATATGCGTGGGGTGCATCAAAATATGCGTGGGGTGCAACGCTAAGAAAGGGTTCATCACAAACTTGTCACACTAAACAGATAGTTTTTACAAGAACTTTCTGTTGGTAAAGATAAACCATTAACCAACCAATGACTTTCAGAATTTGACCGAGACTTTGCAGATTCTAAAGTGTGGTGCATAAGCATCACACCACATCAAGCTAATTGTTGTATCTAGATTATTTGCAATTGATAAGCAACAGACTATGAGCCATTATCAATTGAATTATGTAGCTGAGTTACTGAATTAGGGGACTTGCTTATTTAGGCCAGGGTACTTACAGACATGGGCGCAATTAGGTGGGGGACACGGGGAAGCGTCAGTAAATAGGGTGCATGAGTTCGTCAAAACATCTTCAAGGGTGCACCCTTAACGAAAACGGTTGAAGAGCACTGACTCAGACATTTATCCATTCTGAAATAAAAGCAAAATTAAGCACGGGCGACAGCATTATCAGCCATACAATACAACAACACGAGGATCTGAGGAAAGTCCAAATCAATTCAGTGGATTTGCAATAACGAGAATCGAACTCTGACATACTGCTGCAGATTGTGGCCGCTGTCCTCGGCGCGAGCCCGGCCTGCCGCTGCCAGGGCGGCCTGTTCCTTTCTTCTTGGGCGAGCTCCGGTTGTCAAGGTAGTTGTATCTGCAGCAGTTAGAACTTGTAGAGTGTACTGGAGCATGCGAGGCGACCGCTAACATTCGACAATCGATTGCGAAAGGAAATCCACGAGCAATTTATAGTCTTCTTTATTTCCCTCATTTTGGGGATCGTACATATTTTTCTACGAGAACAATCTGCGACGTTACACCTCTGGATACCTCATTCGCACACAACCGCGTAACATTTTGTTTTTTCCTTCTAGACAAAAAGTGTTTTTGTCAAAATCATATTTTGATGTTGTCATAGCTTTTGTAGCACGATTTATTTGAAAATATTTTTTGATAGTTTTTGAGATAACTTTAGTCAAACGGTACCAACAAAGCATTGCTTGACCGAGAACGCCATGAGTAAGGGAAAGTTTTGATTTTTAAAAATGTTCCCATTTAGGAAAAGTTTAACAAAAATTACGGCTTTTTGCCTCCTTTGCAATTTTTGATTGTATACGGGTAAGTGGAATCACCGTGGACAACAGTCAGATATCAAAAATCAACGCACGACGAACTGAAACGAAACAGATCCACAAAAACTACGCCTTTTGTCTCAAACCTGAACGTATCTTTCGGCCTTGGATCGGACCCCTTCCAAGGTGGCGGTTCCCACTTTGGCCCGGCCAATGGTTTCTTTGGTGAGGGGCTCGTCGGCCCTCGCCTCAGGCCGCTGGTGGACGAAAAGGAGGTCCTGGCCAGAGACACCTTGCTCAGGGCACTCCTCCCCGTGTCCGGAGGTTTAGCGTCAACTTCCTCCAATTTCTTGTTCGTTGCCTGCGATGAGTGAGGAGGAGATGAAATAAATGGGGAGGACATGAAATCAACGAAGCGCATCATCGTTCAACGTTCAAATAAGTGTCGATCTGGAACAGATCAGCCGCCGTCTCCGGGCCGATCGTAAACAAAATCCTATTTATTGTCTGATTAGAAAAGTCTTTGTCATGGGTGCGATTATGCGCCGATGAACGCTTTTACCTGTTCTTATATATTGTCTGCTGATGCCTTTAATAAGTGTCTATCACCGAAACGTGCTGCACATCGCAAAAAGCGTATGCTTTTTCTCGAATGACGAGGCCGCGAAACTAAATGGCCACCAAAACTAATGGTAGCGCGTGAGCCAGCCCAACTCCACTTTGCAACATAGTCATAAACATACAGTTTCGTAACAGCATTTTTTCAAAAGATTAAGACGTTACTGTTGTTTTCCAAAAAAGATAAGCTTTCAGTACCTTGGCCTTGGCGTAGTTAAGGTCGTGAACGGTCGTGACGTAGAATCGTTTCCAGACCTTTTCTTCAAAGGCGCTCGGTTGATAGACCGGGTACCAGCCGAACTTCAAACATTTTGGCCTCCACAGACAATCGAGTTCGGTAAGATAGTTCCAGTACCAAGACACCTGCAAAATTTGACGAAATTAAGATGCCATTGCAAAAAAGTCGATTTTCAAACACGAAACGCGAGCCACAAATGAAGTCGCCATCAGCAACAAGCATTTAGATTCATGCTTTCGTGGCCGTTCGTGTGCGAGGCGGAACCTTCCAGCGGGAGTCGAGCCGACCGACACGCATTTCGCTTTTGAGGTGAATCACTGGGAATGGGATGCTTCCTATGAAAGCAATCAATCTTTTCCGTTCAAATTTAGTAAACCACCGAAGTTTAGACAAAAAATCACCAATCCCTACAATTATCCAACTTTAAAATTTGCCGATCCCTGAAATCCTTTTGGCCCCTTAAAAGCACTTTCATGCAATGAAATTATTTTGCATTCCTGAAATGAATTTTTAGTCGTTAGAGGCGCGTCCCTACGCATGAAATAACATAGATTCGAAAAAAAACGACAGCTTCGCGGGGTGCGAGGGCACAATATTACGTGGGTAAACACACCGCGTCTTTTAAAGTCGGAGATGAAGGTGACACACAAGACGAAAGGCGTCGCAAGGACAACAGTGTCAGTAGATAATCAAATGCCATTTCATAAGATAAAGTCAGGTGAGAGCAAGCATTGTATGATGAAAAACGTTTGCTTAGAGCTAGCATGACAGGCTAGTTTGGCTATGACTTGCATTACCATGCAATATACGAGTGAGAATGAAATGCAGTGTGATTGTTTTGAAAAAAAAAAACTGTTTTCGCAATGAAAAACGCACAACAGCATTACAATAAAAATAATGGTCAAAGACATAGGTATGAAATATATACTTCAGACGTTTCGGTATCAGCACCATAAACGAGGAGAGGGGAAATATTTTCTGTATTAGATATCCAGTAACATCTGTAATTATTTATAAAGACCACGGTTGCGGAGTCGGAGGTAAATGTCTGACTCCAATTCCTAACTTCCAAAATTTTCCGACCTTTCTAAAATTTCCGACTCTTGACTCCTTCACATAACGTGAAGAAAGTTTGGCTGTCACTAATTTTGTAGCAACTAGTAATCAATGGAAATCGTGGTGCAGAGCAATAAGGATTTGTAACTAAGGAGTGTGATGCAAAAAATAATTCATTTGGATTTCCAGAGTCGAAGTCAGATAAAATGTCTGAAAATCTGGCTCTAACTCCTAGTGTTCTTAGGAATCCGACTCCACCCAAAAACTCTTGACTCTACAACCCTGATAAAAACTGTACCAACCAGGGTTGATAAAAATCATTATATAAAAAATCAAAAAAATTGGATTTTTCACATAAATTGTTTTTTTTTTATTTTAATCAGATTTATTTTATTTTTACAATTTTTTTATTTAATGTGTAGGGGTGACCACCTCACACTTACAATTTTTAACTATAAGTAGTTTGTTTTTAATCTAACTTTTTGTGCTTTGTTTCTTCAAGAACAGTAACTAGAAACAGCTGCAATATTATTCAAACCTTCTTTGTGCTTATGCAATATCCCTTAGGCAAATCAGTTTATAACGTCAGTACCGCCATACAAAACGAAATATTTATTGAAATGACAATACCCAAACCATCAGTTTGTCAAATTCATGGAAACTTAATGGCATGTTACAAAGCTTGTGCATAAATACTAGCTTGCCAGCTTTTTTGGTGCGAAGTCGATTGTTAAAATTATTGCAACGCAGCTTTCATAAGTTCAGCTTCTACAAAGGTATGACTTACATGCATGAAACGGTAAAAACCTGTAATATATCTTTTATCATGAATCAAAAATATGTTCTAAATCTATACTATGTCTACAGTCAACAGACTAAATATTTGATGGAATTAAGATGCAACTTTTACTTTATGCCTGTTTTTTTTCGCTGAGACATTTTGGTCACTGAGACTGAGATATTTAAGTAATTTGTGCCATATTAGTATTAAAACTCAGTGTAGCAGAATTCACTTGTCCTATTTGGCGTTATTTTGTTTTCTTGTAGTGTCACGCGCACGAGTGCATTTTTTCTGCTCGCTGTTAATTGTTTGGCTTGCGTTGATTGTTTGTGACGTGGCGTTGGTTCTTTGCGCCTCCAGTCTTGTTCAGAAGTTGCTGTTCGGTTGACATCGCTCGTGTTGTTTCATTCACTGTATGTCACTTCATCGTTCGCTGCGGATTCGATGAATAGTTTAATAAAGCCTTCATTAGGTCACATCACTAGTCTATATTTTCAGGAATTGTGGCTGAATTGACCATAGGTGCAGGAGCAAACTAATTTTGGGGGGTGCAAATGATTTTTGCCCGAATAGTTTTAGTGTAGGTTTTACCAACAAATTTGCTCCCACAAAGAACATAAAGACCTTTCTTTGGCGTGACCTCCAAAAACGGTCTTCACGTGTTTTTTTGCTAACCTTGGGTACTATTTTTTGAAGACAAACTGGGTACTATTTTTTGAAGACAAACAAAGTTGGGCGCCATTTTTGCCTGGATTTTGCATAGATTTTCAGGGACTTTGCCCAAATTTTCATGGATTTTTCCCAGATTTTTGACAAATCAAAACTTTGGGGGTGTTTTTTCACCCCTGCCTTGACTTAATTTTTTTGGTCATTTGAAAAAATTCGGTGTATGACTGAAAAATGACCAAAAAAACTAGTTTTATGCCAGTCTACATATTCAAACTCGTGGCATTCTAACAGTTCTGAGTCTGCAAGGGCTAGTGATTTCAGTCTACATATCATTTTTGCAGTTGTATAGTTGACACAGACTCTGTGACCTCCACCTCACAGAAGCCATGACTGTTAACAGTTTAATAAAACTTTAATTGCTTTTAACATGTGTTGTCATAAGAACTGCCTTTAATATAAGTGAAAACCTATTAGACTGCTATTTAATGTGTCATAGAAATCACAGAAAGTTTCAAAACTGCATATTATTTTTTGCTTGATTTTTTTTAATTTTTATTGCTTGATTTAAATCAATATTTAAATCGCTGATTTAAATCCATCAACCCTGCTACCAAGACTTGTCCATTTTAAATTTTGATTATTTTACAAAAGAAATGTTTTGTGCAACGCTTGATCAAGCATCACTCAAAGAGAGAATACTTTAAAATTTCACTTAGGGCAACACATAGCATGAACATGATCAAGAAATGATAGCATGAACATGATCAAGAAAGTGATAACATGTGAACACGTGAATTCACATCTTGATGTATTAAACAACATGATGGCTTATGTCGCCGAATAAATAAGTACAAACAACGGCATTGTTAAAATGCCANTGCAAATCAAATGCCCATGCTCAGTACAAAACTCCAAGGCAAAGGATCTTTTACAAAATTAAAGCAGCATGAAAAAACGCAATGAACAAAATGAAAAAAAAAATATTCAACAAGATGCCGCATAACATCAGTAAACATCCTACCTGTGCGCATCGACATAAAGTTCGCGGGTCCAAGTAAGAAAAGATGTATAGAGTCAAAACACGAGGAAAAATTTTGGTGAAGTCATATTTTTCTTGTGGAAACTTTCTTTTCAACGTTTCTGCACAAACAAAAAATCTGGCAAAAGGCTGCAATAACAGCATGTCGGGAGGGGTAGTATATTTGTGGCTTTTTAGTTTCACAACCCTCACCTTGTTCTGGAACTATTCATCCCCAACGCTTCTCTCCTAAGTTTCAGGATATCTGACTTTAAATGATGAAAAAAATTATGCAGAAGCTCTCAAATCTGTAAAAACTCTTCACTGTGAGAAACTTTGGCCTAAGGAGGATCATCTTTTGAATTGCCATATTTTACATTATCAGCTCTTTATACCAATCAATCCAGCAGACCAGTTCAAGGCCACTAATTTGTATGCTAAGATGTTTTCGTTGATGTATTTTACATCAATTAAGTGCAAGTATGAAGTTGAAACCCAAACTAAAATACTAACTTAACAAAAAACTGATTGATCAGTTTAATATATAGTTGTATTTTTTGCTTTGTCATTCTGCTCTGTTGATATGAACATTTAAAAACCTTTTGGAAAAAACAGTGACTGGCAAAAATCAGGTAAAAAACAAGCCAGCAGGCAATGAGTACAACACACAAGATGAGGTAAGTAAATCATTTTTGCGTCACAGCATTGTCTCTTGCGTCACAAAGCCTTATGGTTTTGAATTGCTGACATTGCCAAATGTTGCTTTATTTTTTGACTGAAGATGGATTAAGAATAATCCGAAACATCTCGAAATAAAACATGTATAGTTTTTTGAAGGCTTTTTTAATGTTGATGAAATCATTTTTAATGCTGTCTTCATCTGTAAATTTACCTCACCGTGTTCCATGTTTGTTCATTTGTTTTTCTAACTGCGCTTATTTGATTTCCAACTATTGCTTTTAAACACTTCAAAAACTGATAAACAGGGTTGGTTGACTATATGACCTCCACGGTCCTTCACCAAACCTATGTGACACAGTGACATTTTTTGCTCAAATTGATCAGTTGTTTTGCCATTGTGCTCTCATTTATTCTAATGTTCACTAGCAATCAGTTTCCTCATTGCACAATGGCTCTTTGTATTGTTTCTATTCATTAGCTGAGTCATATGAAACAATAAACAATAATAATTTAACCGAATTAGGCTAACCAGCTTTTTGAAAGTATAAGGACATACACAATCTCATCAAAAATAGTTTTGAAAGGCACCAAAAACTTTAGGGGGATATCTCATAATTACACATTGATGCATGCATCTTATGGTTATAATTGTTTTCATATACCACAAGTCAATTGTTAAAAAATTTTGGGGGTAAACAAGAAGCAAATAACTCTATGTGAAGCAAAATCATATTAATCCACCAAAATCATACTAATCCAACTAAACAAGCACAACAAAGATGCTAAGCAGAAATCCAACTGAAAAAATCTATGTCTGTGATCACAAGGGAATCCCAGAATACTTATCATAGTTTTAATACAATATACCTGATATCATGACCAAGTGCTTTGTAGACAAATTTTGTAAAATATCATCAACGATCAAATGCTTTTGGTTCTCATTCCATTTTTTAAACTGTAAAATAAAAACTAATTTTTTAAGCATTTAATTACTGCAACTTGCTTATTTAAATATTTAAGTTCATACAAACAGTTCTTGAAATTCACAATTCACTTTCTTCGATACAAGATATGTACCCCACTACCATGAAGTGGAAGGTTGAAGATTTAACATCAATTTATCTAAAATCAATTAGCTTTCTTCATGTTTGGTCTGCTAGTCTAGACTACACTTGTTCAAAACTATGTAAAAAAATATTCTCAAAGTAGATGCCAAGTATGGGTGTTCAGGTGTGCATTACATGCCTGACATTGTGGTTGGGAGCATGTCGGTCCTGCTTATTCTTCACATTCTTTCACAAAGAAGATTAAATGAGTAACAGTTGCACAGAGAAATCCAGCAATAGTTGGCAAGCAATGATTTAAGCAGCCCCACTTCAAACATTATTTTGAAACTGTTTCTGGAAAACCAAAATTTAGAAAATTTATTTCCAAGCTTAACAAGTTTTCTGTGCATGCATTTCACATTGCCCTGTACTACCTGTGAAGCATAGCATACTTTTGTTGCACTTCATCACATTAAAAATTATCTCCGATCGATCCTATCTCAACATATGTTGAATTGCTGCTGTTTACCAAATATTCATTGTAGTGTGATAGATGAACTTAATGTTGAAAGATTGATAGATGTTTGGATGGGTAGGACTGCAGTTCACATAAATACTTTCAGGTAATTGTGTGTTTTCAACGTTTCATGATATCAATTTATTTGGCTGTGAATATGTTTTAGAAGTTTTTAAAAATTTTTGAATCATTAAACTGAGTCTCCTATAAAATTGACATTAGTATGAGATCTGCTTTGGGATTTTACACACCCTTAAAAACTTCTATCTAGGCACCTATGATTCTAAATTATGGTGATGCAGGCAGCTCCAAGGACATATGAGGAGCTTCACACAGTGATCTTAAAAAATAAAAAGTTTGTTATTGCGCTACAAACAACAACATACCGCTAAGTAGAACACCATCTGTCCTGAAAACTTTTTAACTTCGACCCATGCTATGTTGCTAGCACTAATTTCAACCTACAAAATCTTAGCAGACACACTGAGTGAGCTTAAATGATGGATTTAAACAACATGTTGCAAATAAACAATTGTTAAGCATTACCCATTTTGATATCAGTTCTCTTCTCTCAGTGAAAACCTGTTAAACATAAGCATTAGACAAATTAAATGCACTAAGTTGTGCAGGGAATTAGCATGTGTCAAAGACACACAGCTGTCAATGATAGTGCTGATTATATTCTTGAACTAACAAAGTAAAACCATTGTTTAGTATGCTGCTGCAACTGAAATAGAGTTTTGATGCTATTAAAAATCTGAGTGTACCATAATCACTATAAAGACCTAGACAAACATAATATCATCAAAATCAGATGCTAGCAATCACTGCACATCTAAAATTATAGTTCCATATCACTCACAGTGAATACAAACAAACATGTTACACCAAGCTATAGAAATGTGAAGTCACGTAAAACTGCAATGAAACACAAACACAATTAACCGATGATAAAAATATATACTGCACCAAAAATTTTTCTGGCATCTTCCTATGAATACGTCAGGTAATTAATGGATAAATTGTGTTTCTGTAATATGCATCAAAGCAGATATATAGTGTTTATGACATAAAAACAGTCAAAATATACAAACAAACTAATCCTGGTCATTCTGAATTGAATTCAAAAGAACATAAAAAGTATATAAGAATTCTTTCACAGCAATGAATCACACATTGTTGTTTGCAGAGTATATAAATATTTCAACTACTAAGCAGGCATCCTTAGCTCTTATTCAATTAAAATGTGAAAAGCATGATTCATTTTGAAATCACAAAAATTTACCCATCCACAAACAACAGAAATTCATTTACTACAGCCACAAAAGAACATTGTGCTCCTCCTCATATACATGAAAATAAACATTGCATAGTACATATTAACACGTATAGAGCCGGCCTATGGTATATTCGTACTTCGATTTTGGCCTAAAAAACAGCAATTTTTGGTTGCCTTACCAACGCCCTAGCTCCTCCGCCGACTGCGCTAGAGAGTTGTTCAATGGCTCAAACGGATTGGCCAGTCTAGTAGATTGCACTCGAAAAAAAATTTTTTGCCTGGGGGGTGCAGGTTTTCTGTATATAATGAATAATGCATATACATATAGAAAACTAACAGGTTACTTGACTACATGCTAAGAATGCCTACAAATTAGGCAAAAATAAACATATTAATTGTTTGTGGTTCCTTGCTGAAAGAACAGATGAAGAGATGAAATGGTCAAACCAAAAACATAATTTCGCAAGATCTTTATCTAAAGTATAATATAAAAATCTACCTGGTTATTTGAATCAGGATGATTCATTGGAGTCCATGTGCTTTTTGCAAGATTGGTAGATGATTTAACTTTAGTTGGTGGTGCAAATGCCATGTGTTTTGAATAAGCAGAATTGTCAAAAAAAATTTACACTACACTCGAGTAGAGATTTCACTGTTTCAGCCAACCCTCTTACAGACACGTATTTTATGATAACCAAGTCAGTTAAGCATGGGTGTCTTTGACGTTACATGCAGTATTGTGATCATCACAGAATAATACCTCAACCAATATTTTTCATTATGTGTCAGACATTAAAACTGTACAGACTACATCATCTGCAAAATATTTAAAGAATAAATTAAAATTTTCAAAATAACAAATTTCAGGAGGAATGTCAAGTGCTAACAGCTTATTATTGCTGGTAGACCATGAATTTTCACATGTTGAAGTGTAAGTATAGCCATTTTCTCAACGGGACTAATTTTTTGCTTCTGAAAAAACTTTCAGAAAGTTTTTCCAGGAATAAAAAAAACCCTAAACAATGAAGCTACTTTACTTTTCAACACGTTACGTTTCAAGACCAAAATTAAGACTTATGGTTATTAGGAAAACAATTAGCAGCCACCAAGACATTCACTATAATATAGAAGATACGCACATAAACTTTTAATATGTACATGTTTCCTGATTTACACAATACGTAAAAAATGTTCATAAACAACCAGAGAAAATTATGTGAACATATCATAAAAAGAACAGAGAAAGTGCTAGCAAGCTTGAAATCAACAAAAATTTCATGACGTTTTAACCACAGACAGAAAGCCAACATTTTTTCTAGTTACTGCAGAGACGTCAACAGTACAACATAGTCAAACAAAGCCAGAATAACACAAAAAAACACAAATTTCATTCAGACATGACACCCTTTCAAGTCTGATATTAAACATTCTGATTTTGAACCCAGTTTTTATGTTGAAAGCTTTATTTTTATGAACAAAATCTGACATATATTTTTGTTTTATATTTTTTTGCTTAATGTATGTAAACCGGAAATGGGATATATTTGTCCGAACAGTACTGACACAGTACTAACCACTTGGACAAAAATATCCCAAAAGTCTACCCAAACATCAACTAATGTTACTAGACAATTTTTAGAAATAAAAAATTTGCATTCCACAGCAAAACTCAATTGTTTCACCCAGTTATGTGTGGTGTGGGTGATGCAGTGTTCGAGTGCTTACTCGTGTTTGAGCTGTGCAAAGAAATCGAGCAGTTTCTGAAACACCGAAGTAGTGGCATAGCAGGGTACTTTGAAAACGAGG
>JGI24021J15306_10006548_pt1 | contig 14045 bp, 10 predicted proteins | sample Ectturendosymbi1_FD_15306 | JGI IMG/M metagenome (IMG submission 15306) | reverse complement strand
TGAGATAATGCTAGCAGTACCAAATCGTCTGCAGAAAACAAACGGTTGATCCTGCAACTGCCAACTGTGACACCCTCATCTACTCGGCTGTGACTGTCTATCCCAGTGGTTCCCAATATTTTCTGATGCACTCCTCCCTTTGCACATTTTGGAGCGTTGTATTCCTCCCCTATGGAACGTTCATTCCTCTCCTGTTCGAGTTCGTAGGCTGGTATTTGCTACAATTGGAACTATCGTCTTTATTAACGCCAATAACTTGATTAATACAAGTGGGACAAAAACTATTTGTTGTCAAAATGGCGTTAAAGTTTGTGAAGAAAACGTGTGATAGTTGCAAATATAAAGTGAAGTATCTAGTTGAAATGGCCAATGTCAGCTTAAAAAAGAAGTACAACACTTACGACGAATAGGCAACTCAGATATAAAGCGGAAATTCCTCCCCTGAACGCATAAAATTCCAACCTAGGGAGGAATTCCTCCCCGGTTGAGAACCACTGGTCGATCCAATTCATGTCGACCACGTCTGCACAACATACGGTCCGCGAAAGCATTTCTTGCGGCCCGCGAGAACTTTCTCATTTGTAGAAAATGTTGCAAAAGCTCGACCTCGAATAAGTAATTGTTCCAGAATATCTTCCATACTACAAAGAAACTTCCACATCGAAATGAAATTCCACTTTGCGGCCCGCGGCAAATTTTTGTTGATAATTTGGCCCTTCGAGCTTTCTGAGTTGTGCAGGCCTGATGTAGACTATGAAAAAGAGCGATGATAGCACACACTCTTGTCGGAGTCCAACAGCAACGGCCAACGATCATGATTTAACTCTCTTGACACGGACACAAACTTCTGATTAGGAATACAGTGACTTGACGGCCAATAACAGGCGGCCGTTAACACCATACTCCCGGAACACTCCACAACAAATCTTTTCACGAGGAACCCAGTCGTATGCTTTCTCAGGTCGACAAAGCATGTGTAGACGTCTTTGGCATACTCTCAAAATTTCTCAAAAATTTGCCGGAGAGTGAAATTTGGTTTGTAGTGCTACGGCCGGGACGAAAACCGCACTGGATATCATTCAGCCTTGATTCAATTATTTCACGGCATCTTTTTTCAAGGCACTTGACAATGTAAATGTTAATTTTTTGAAAATTCCCAAAAGGCCCTCGTGGGCCACATGCGGCCCGCGTGTTTGAGACCCGTGGCTGGTGTATACCCAAAGTAAGCAGTAATACCCTGCAGCAGGTGGAGCAGTTCAAGTGCATTGAGGTGGTATTCACTATAGTGACAGAAGTCAGAACAAGGAAATCGACACACGGATTGGTAAAGCAAGCACAAAATTACATGAGCTTTGTCGTTCCTTAGTCACAAAACGACAGCTGTCAAACACCGCAAAAGTTTCCGTTTTTAAACCGGTCTTTGCTCCGATATCCACATGTCTTCATGAATCTTGGGTAATGATGACTGAAAGAGGCAAATCTTAAGTACAAGCGGTAGAGATGGGATTTTTGCGAAAAGTTTACGTCATAATACTTCGCGACAAAGTGCGCAGGTGCGAAACTCGTAAAGACCTGAATGTTGAGTTCTGATCTGAATCGAGAGATCCCAGCTACGATGTTTGGGCCACGCGATAAAAATGACCGCGAAAAGATTGGCGAAGCAATCCCTGCTGGCTAGATCAACGGGAAAGTGGCCTAGGGGTCGACCAAGGACCAGGCGGAGTGACCACATCTCCGACCTTGTTTGGTCTCGTCGTGGTGTGGAGCCAGCAGAACTATCAGGGATTGCTGAAAATCGTGAGGTATTTCGAGATCTCCTAGCACGACCCTCCCGATGGAAAATTGGTTGTGAAAATTAATGAATGAACGTATTTCAACACTTAAATCAAAGCCACGGTAATCGCAAGTACTTTGAGAAGTTTGAAATAATGCACCAAAGTCTTTTATTACATCAAAGTTCATGAAGCGTGGCGGCATTGTCTGAATATTGAGGAACTACATGCTTTTCATGCATTCAGACGAGCAGATGGTTTTCATGCATTCAGACGAGCAGATCGTAAATAAATGCATTTCTACTGTATTTAGGTTAGCCATCAATGTTGTGAAACGTCATGAACATCTTTGCCACCTACACCATCATCTGTGGTCTTCAAAACTATCTTACAGTGTTGAAGTTAAGAAAACGTTTTCAAGAATTTTTTGTCTGCTTTTCCTGGTATTTATTTCATGTACGTATTTCACTCAGACACGTGCAAATAAACGTGGTCACTATCATACGTGCAAATAAACGAGATCGGTAACTTGCCGATAGTATCCTTGCTTACCCCCAGTGTGGAGAGTACTTATTTGAATATAGATATGCGTAAGTTTGAATCTTCGCAAAAAGATGAAAGCAGAGCCCAGTCGGCTGATCCCTCGAAAGCTTCCAGCAAAACCTAGAGCTTTTAAGTCCCGTATCTTTGTGATGAAAAATTGGTTCGCACATATTAAGCTATTTCAAATGAAGCTTTGTCCACGTATATCTTGGACTTATCATTTCATGGCTGTCGAGGGCTGTTTATGAAATACGTGTGGGTAGTTTAACCTCAAGAAGAACATTGTCAGTACGTTTGATGTCTTCTTTATTCGTGGCTTTGAAATAACTTTACGATCAGATAAAATTTCCACGTACCTGTTGGAACTCATAGCAATCCTAAATAAAAACTTGAATGTCAGCGTTGTCATGCATTGTCGCTTAGAAAAGCATTAATGTTTTTGTCAGTTACTTTCGTATGTCACAAATATCCGGAAATACATGCAAACACTTGTTGGTGAAATGCTACACCCTCGTGAAGTCTTCCACCGAGGGTGTGAGGATCACCATTAAATTGTTTCAGCCAAATCAAGCATTTCAAAACTGTAGGCCTTGCAACCAGTTGGCGGCAGATTCCAGCTTCAGTAAATTACTCTCGGATCTGAAAGTGACTCTGTCTACGATTACGCGGAGCAGGATTAGAGATTTTGTCGCTTGGCTTAATGCTAATGGCGCTTGTTTTTCTTTTCAGGCAAGCGACCACACCACTGTAATGAATGTGGCAAGTCTTTTAAGCACAAGCACCATTTGATCGAACACCAGCGCCTCCACAGCGGGGAGAAACCTTACCAATGCAACAAATGTGGCAAAAGGTTCTCTCATTCAGGTCAGCGAATACCTTGAGGCGCTTTGCGATTTTCAGATCATTGCTATGATTTTCGAAATGTAACGCTGGAATTTCGCAGGCTCTTATTCCCAACACATGAATCATCGGTACGCCTACTGCAAGCCAAGTGATGTGGCCGTTCAAGGTTTAAGACAAAACATGAAGCGAAACTCGAGCGCTTGCACTTCCTTGAGCATGCACATGCCCAGCAAACCCAAGAAAAGAAGTAAGAGATTTGTAACAACCGCTTTAGACTACGCTTACGCAAGTTGATATACATTTGAATCTGTTCTGAATTTTCTGTGGAAAAAATTTCGAGCTGCTCCTAAGGTCAGTAGAAACAGGCAACTCGCATTCCTCTATTACCTCTTTGTGGCGTCTGCCATCAATCACAACAAAATGTTCACTTTGTCCCTAACTTGATCAAACTAATAAATTAACACATTTTCTGCCAATGTCCAAAGACTGCGTTTTCTGTATCTTCCTATCTTCACCAATTGCATATTTTTACTTGCTTTTAACCTGGAAGGCTTGGAAGAAGCAATAAGTAAAACTCGAGTAGTCTCGATGTGAGTTAAGGTTACAGAAGTCCTGTCTCGATTAATTGAGTGAAAACATGGCATCAATCAAAGTCGCACAGAAGCACTGCTGCGCAAACAAGCGAAGGCTGTAGGAAATCATTAATTGTCTGAAGTCGTCATTGGCCATACGCTTTCATTGTTGAAGCCTATCGCTAAACCGTACGTCAGGCAGTACAAACTCTTGTGGTATAACCTGAGTTTGGAAATTTACGCCGAATTGTTTGGATTAACGTGGTTTTGTGAAATATGCGCCAATTCCAGTAAGATTCGACTGGAGTCGAAATTTCGGTCCAGTTAAAAATGACCCAACGCAGGATGCATGTCATGCCAGTGTCTTGTTTTAACCGTAGGCGGAGCCATTTTTGTGATCAGGTTTTCATCAGATTTCGGTTCTTCAAAGGTTTTGGCATCAACCACTAACGTTTGGTAGAAAGTAGAAAATGAAAAAAATGTGTGTATTAATGCCGTGATTTTTCCAGTAGAACCTGCTCACTCGTAAAAGGTATGTCCTTAAACCATGTAATTGTGAATGTAATATTAACAGGATCTACTCTTACTTCAATACCACACCCCTCACCGCTACAGCTGGACTGCCCAACGCTCCAGTGGTCTCCAATGACCAGCACTTCTACTGCAGATATTTACCCTTCCCAACAGAACGATGAATTTCTCTCACAGCCAAAAATATCATCAGGATCTTACCATGATCACAACGAGACACGGAGCGGCATAAGTGGCTTGCAAGCGTCCAGTCAAACCCTCCAGCTCTTGAAACAGACCTCTGGTGAATTTTATGAAGAGTTTCATTCGGCTTCGGATATTAAATCTGAAACGTCAAAGAACAGTGCAAGGGAAGTTGTTCGCCAATCTGAGACGCATGGAGGGGGGCTGGTAACAGAGGAGGAAAGATTTTCCGCAAACGGTTCTTGTTCAAGGTTTAAAGAATCCGTAATGAGAGCAGGAGGAAAAGATAAAGCAGAAATAACCGAACAGCTTAATTCGAAGTTATTAAACACTTTTCGCTTAAAGCAAAGTAAAGAGACCGATGACGCATATCTTCCGCTTTCTCCATCTACTTCTCACTCGACCCCGGACCAATCACCAGCTTCTCCCACATCTCCCCATCTATGCGAACAAACCTTGCTCTCAGCCAACTCACCGTTGACAAAGTCGCCAACAAACTGTCATAGCAACAGACATACCATAATTGCTAAACATTATTAGCAATGCATTTTTTCCTACGTTACCGAGCCTTGTTTCCTTGCATCTCGAAATTAGGCATATTGAAGTAACTCGGTAAACTGTTTGCAGCGCAAAACCGTCTGAGAAAACTTTGGTTCACCCGCTTCATTGCACTTCGCAGGAGTGCTCATCACCAAAGCACAAGTCGCTGCATCAGAATATTGTTCCATCTTTCATTTGCCATGTGCAAACACCACCAGGTTGTAAATGCCTCACCTTGTCAAAAATTATCAAAAAGACGTTGCATTCTGTCTTTTTGTCTAAATCGTATGTGATTCACAAAACAGATCCGCTCAAATACTTTCAGCCACGATACCATAATCTGGGCAACTTCTTACTTCGAGCAATGCTTGTTTTTTCAATTACCTGCATGAACCACTGTGCTCACCAGCCTGGCAAAACCTTTATCGTTTCGTTCCATTGCGCAAGAGCGCCTTACGCACATCACTGCAAATAGAAGAAAAAAATCTGAAGGGATTTCTTGCATTGCCTCTTGAAAGCACTGACGCAATTTTCATGCTGCCAATGTTGTTGCCAGCGACACACGCCTTTTCGCTGCGCGCGCAAGTTTTTTTCATTTGATGACGGTATTACTTTTTTTAGTCATTTCGTCACAGTCCGCACAGTGTGTCTGAGACATATCACCGCACGCGCCATTTGTTTTGTTTACTTTGCCTTTACATTAGCTTACTGTTACTTGCAAACCGTAGCCAGTTGTATAGTTTTTCCTGCACATCCAACGCATGGGAGACGCATCGCTGTGTTTTAGCTGTTGGGAGGGGGACTCATTCAACGAAAGACCAAAAATATCATCACTATCTACGAATGTGGAATACCAACTTGATAGCGAGTCTGGCACCACCGGCCCCATTGATGACAAGCCTGGCCGCAGGTGGTGCTTGGCTTAAGTCAGGGGTCTCCAAACTACGGCCCGCTGGCCAAATGCGGCCCGCGAAGCCATTTTGTCAAATGATGGCAAAACTTACCAAAATTTTCTTGATTTGGTAGAATACAACATATCTCAAAATAGTCACATTACATAAGACGTCCGGCCCTCGATATGTTCTGCAATAGCTTATGTGGCCCTCGGACAAAAATGTTTGGAGACCCTGACTTAAATGATGATCATCTGTTGGAGAACGATGAGTGTAATTCACTTGCTGCTTCACTTAGTTTCATTAAACTATTGCAATTTCAAACTTTTTGCTTGTACAGCTTGCTTTGTTTAGCCTGAATCGTTTGTTGACGCGGTTTCTGGCAATAACACATACGAGTGTTCATAGTTGATGTTTGTTGTGCATGCTTGAAGCAAACCATATGCGTGTGTCATTTGAGAAACGCATTGTATCATTTACTTGCAAAGTATCACGCATGGGGCTTATGCCAATTAAACGAATAAAACTTTAGCTGATGCTCATGCGCGTTTTTCTGTACAAATCAGATATATTAATATTGAACAAAATCGTTTTCGGTACTTGAAAAGGAAGCTGCCACAATATAGCTGAAAGAATGCAGTCTTTCAATTTTTTCCTAAATGTTCTGTTTTTTCACCGTGGCCAAGAAAAAATAAGACCTTTAATATTTGCACAAAATTACAATATCCATTTTGCTTGCAAACTACGTAAATGAGAACGAAGTAATATGGGTCATGACAGATTACAATAACTCGCTTTACAAAAATTATTGCTAAGTGCAACCCAGCGCAGTAAAACGCTATTTTTGCTTTCAAGATTGAAGGTTTCATAACAAACTGGGCTGTTCTAAAAGTAGGATCAACTTGGCGTTTCTTTTATCATCGACTAATCTAGATGAACAAGATTTGATTGCAGTGATGCCCAATACCCCTTGCTATTGTGTGGATGATGGTGATCTGCAAAGTCGGTTACTCATTCATATTGGCGTGGTGCTGAACAACGGTGCGTATCAGAAAGTAGGGGTTGTGCTACAAGGGTTATGCAATCTGCTCAAAAGGGGCGGCGGATAGACATGTTGGCTTGACTTTTACAAAGGGATGACACGGGTTCGATGAAGGCGTACCACTTACATTACAATTGATTGCTTAACGTATTGGCGATCATTTAACCTTGGAACGGTCTTTTTGCATTATTTCTAATAAGATGGACATGCCAAAATGCACCGACAGTCGCTGTCAAGTGATAGCAGAATTTTCATATTTCGTCAATACCACCAGCTCCAAACTATTGCATGGCTCTCTGTGAAGTAAACCTGCGTCATAAAATCTCAATTTGCGTAAACCAGATTTGAACTAATTTTCAAATGATATTGCTTTTTCAAACCAAAATAATCCAAAAACATTCCCGTCATATTCACTCATAACGCATTGTATCCTTAGACTGTGGGCACCAATCTCTTGTGCGCGTAATATGTACAGTAGAATTTGCCTAATTCGTCACCTCAAGGGGATTATAGAAAAAAGTGACGAATTAGGTGAAATGACGAATTATGCAAACAGGTGAAAACTCTATCATAGAAGCTCGTATACTATATCATAGTAACACGTATACACACATAGTGCTCTTATTTGCAGTAAAATACAAGTTTATGACGTTATGGTTGAATACAACAATTAATTCCTCTGCTCCATCTGGACTCCTCCATTTATTCAAGCACCTTTGAAATATTTAACAACTTTTCCGCATTCTCTCAATGGGGAGTCAGGTCACGCTTCGCACTCGTGTATAAATTCGATAAACAAATTTCGAGGCGCAGCAATTCTCAGGTAAAGATCCTTAATTTGTTTGAATTCCCACACGTACTACCTGCTTAGACATCTAAGGCGAAACTGCAAATGACGAAATAGACGAACAAAACGCTTCTCAGGGATAGAAAGAGGTGACGAATTAGGCGAACAGAAATGTACACAAAAGATAAGGTTTCTGCCGGGACCGACGAAAAAGTGCCGAATAGCGAATTTACGAATTACACGATGACGAGCTACACGAGTTCTACTGTATTTGGAAGTACGCAGCATTTATAACTTTTACTGCGTACGCGACCACCCCGAACTTCCTTGCTGCACATCGATCGATGTTTCATTAATTACTTTGCTTTATTGTCAAAGAGATGTTTGCATCAGGATAGGTTTGCTTTATCAACAAGTTTAGGCGCTCAGCAAAATTTTGAAGATTTATGACGAACTAGAAAAATGCAGTAATATGGCGGGTGGTCTCTTGTATCTTAGACCCAGTGTTGAGTTTAAAGGGAGGCGAGCGAGGCACTTGCCTCGGGCCCCCCTTTATAGGGGACCCGCTTGAGGTGTTTCGCTCACAGATTTTCATCATTTTCGGTGAAAAACCTATCGGTTCATATAATGTTTTCCGATGCACATCATCATTATGTATTCTGTGCTGCTTTCAAAGGGACCCCCCAAAACAAGTGTACTGTGCAAGTACTCTGCTTTCAAAGGGCGCCCAACAGCAACTGCAATGTGCAGTTACTCTAATTTCAAAAGAGCACCCAATAGCAACTGCATTGTGCTGGTACTCTGATTGCAAAAGGGCCCCTAACGGCAACTGCAAAGGCAAAAGATTAGCAAACTATGACACAGATGTACATATTACGATTGTATAAAATACACAGCATTCAGGGCAAAATGCTTATTTGCAAACAAACCAGGCTCGCGCCAGACTTGCGTTGCATAGGTGTAGGCATGGGCGCAATTTTGTTGTAAAATGTGGGGGGACATGTTGGTATGAAACCAATATATTACGATACCGAAAGAGAAAATGTAGGGGACATGGCATATTATATTCCACTATCTGAAAAAGTGGGGGGGACACGTACCCCGTGTCCAACACCTAATTGCGCCCATGGGTGTAGGAGCAAGCAAATTTTTGGGGGTGCAAAGGATATTTCCCCAAAAAGTTGTCGCGCAACTTTGCCGACCGTTTTTTTGGTGTGACCTTCCACAAAAATGATCTTCACTTGTTTTTCTGCTAAGGTTGGGCGCCACGTTCTAAGTCAAACAACGTTGGGCGCCATTTTTGCCCAGATTTTCATGGATTTTGCCCAGATTTTCATGGATTTTGCCCAGATTTTCATGGATTTTGCCGGATTTTCAACATATCAAAACTTTTGTGGGTACGCTTGCACCCCCCGCCTCCTACGCCATTGTTCCGTTCACAATTAATGGTCAGTTCGCAATTGCTCCAACTCGGCGTTTACTAGTTGGCTTGACGCGCAATTATAAGCTTATCTTTCGCGACACAGCGCTCGAGGCACCGATAAGTTTACATCTGCTGTGTTGCCAGAAACCTTCCTTCTAAAATAATTTACCACCAGACGGTTAATTGTACGCGTCTGTTCAACACGTTTCGCTTTCAACTCACCCAGAAGCAAGGCGTTGTTTATCTTAGCGCGAAAAGCACTTTTGTAACGCAAATGATACGTGCATGGCCAAAAACAAAAAGCCAAAAGCATGCCAAAGTATGACGTACATGCCATACCACTAAATAGGCTGAGCGATTCAGTTTCGAAGTCTTTTTAATACGCCACAGTATTTGTTTAGGAACAATAGCATTCATTCCAGATATTTATTTGTGATGGCATGTATCGTAAGGATTCAATCAGTTGTGTTGAGCCTAACGTTTCCATCAATGATTTCCCTTCACCTTGCCGGCGAGTAAAAAATCAGTCTTGTCAAGTAGTTAAGGTCTGACCTGTGCACTGTCTGAAAGTGTTTCAACTTTCATCTGACGTTAATTGCCACCATACCCTACAGTAAATTTGAAATAATTCAGCTGCAACGAGAAGAGTCAGCAGCAAAATGTAACGTTACGTGAGAAGATGCTTTTTATTTTTCAAGTGCTGAGGGAATTGACAGTGACGCCGGAACAGCGGTAGGGCAGGAGGGGAAGCATAAAAGTTGAGGGCAGCGGAAACTTATAAAAAACAAAAACATCATTACCGATATCCTATGCTTGTTTCTGTTCAGCAACAATGTTGACCTCAAAAATAATAACAGAAAACCATTTTGAAATTTCTGGTTGTGCGAATAGCTGCAATAAATTTGTGTAAATTCTATATTGATAAACCATAAAATTACCTATGATACTGTTACAAAAAGGCATCTCCGCCCCAGTTGCCCCCCTTTTCAAAGAGCAGGGGCAATGCCTCCGTCATGCCCCCGTTTCCCGACGTCCCTGGACACGGGCATTACTTACAGATAGCTTGCAATTTGTCTTGTCGGTAAATTGCATGTGATTAAAATTAAAGTAAATTTAATTTTTCCCATTAGGGCTTAAAAATCGCAGACAAGTTATTGCGTTTCCTAGAAGCCCGCGATTTGTATAAATTTAATTACGTGTACTACCAAGCTATCTTTACACAGTTCCGTCGCCACGGGGGGCGCTATAATGGGGTTATCTCTTTCAAACAAAGCTCCAAACCCCCCAAAATTTAAAATATGATCACTGATCACTATGAATCAGTGGAGTTTTTTATCTAACTTTGAGAAGCCCTCTGCACAAATGTAAAGCCCCCCTATTGAAGACTTTCTGGGGACGGTTATGTCGCTACATGCAGCTGAGCGTGGTCAGTAAGTTTTGTAACACTGGAGTTACGATGATGTTTATACTTGAATTCCATTGTATATGTCAACGAAGTCAGTTAATTTAGCAAAGTCTCTTCAAACCAATTTAAAGTAAGTAAATTCAAAGTTGCTACAAAGGTTTTACAGAAGAAGTTGAACGTAGCCAGAATAGTTTACAGATTATCAAAAATCAAAACATTTTTCAAACGCGTTGAGAGACTATTTTTACTTTTATGCGTTGCATACGTCGTTAATCGCTCCATAATCTACAACAGGACTCAAGTCTTACATAAGCGCAAGTTATGTAGACCTAATTCAGAAGTCGGTGCTAAGAGCAAACTCGCTACTCGACTTCGCTTCGAGTGAACGTGTTTTGGTGTACAGGGTTGCCTTTTTCAGGCCAAATTTCAAAAATTTTTCCTTTTGGCCTAATATCAAGTTGGTTGGCCTTAAAAAATTCTTTTGGCTCTTTTTGGCCTTTTTTTGCTGAATAATGTTCCTATGAAGGAAAATATTACTATTATATTTTTTTCGGCAGCACAATTGGAAATTTTTTTGTGATAAATGGTAGATTAGACCAACGCCCGCGTTCTGATATTAGTAATATTTAAGGTATGCGAGTTTCGAAACAAAGTTTTTGCGTAATAACTGGAAATGTTTGCACTCGCTGTGGTCATAGGTGGCGGAACCGGGGGGCCGCATGGGCCTAGGCCTCCCACTTTTTTCTGGGGGGGCCTGGCCCCCCACTTTTAAATTTAGAAATTTGCCTAAATAACCTCAGTAATACAGTTAGTACTGGTCCATTGTTAAAGCAAATCGTCTAATGAAAAAATTTGCAGATTTTTTCCGATATTTTCACATTAATATTTATAATATATTTTTTGTAATTTGCCAGTGAATTTCGCAGGATTTCGTAATTGTTTGGCAGAACACACGGCGCACTATCTGGTCACCCTTCTCGGGATTGCTTACCACACTGTTATTATCGCGCAGTTTTGCCAGACGGTGTAATTTTGCATGCTTGTGTGTAGGAAAAATTCGTGCCACACCATCGAAAAATTGTTGTAATTCGGTGTAATTTAGAGTGTTTTAACAACATTCTAAATAGTGAAATTTTATTGGATCTGTCTAAAATGAAATATTAGACAGATCAATTTCAATTGTGTTTTTTTTACATTGGCAACACTAAATAGCAGTGATGTAATCAAGACCGTAACCTTCAAGACCAAGGCCTCGTTAAAACTTCGAGACCGCGGCTTCATCAAAAATTCCGAGGCTCGAGACTTGAAATTCGAGAATGAGACTTCATCATAAATTCCGAGACGTAGATTCCAAAATTTGTGGATTTTGCCGAAATTTTTTTTAAAATGTCGTCACCACTTCCCAATTTCAATTTTTTCGAAGTTTTCACATTATTCCGACCTGTTTTCGTTGTTTCTTACCTGCAAATACAATACAGAAAAAACTCGTTGAATTACAGTTTTACTAAGCCATATCCTTGCAATATTCAGTCTCAAAACAATAGGCTTGTGACCGAGACCTGAAGCCTTCGAGACCGAGACGAGACCTGAAACCTTCGAGACTCGCAAAATTGGACCTGGAGACGATTCTTGAGACCGAGACCAAGTCTCGAGACTCCATCATTGCTAAATAGCTATGATATATTTTTGCATTGGCAACACAGTTGGCATCCTTGCAGACAACTTGCTGCATATGCTTTGTCTTGTCTTTGTATTTCGGTATCTAATGCAGTTGTAGAATCAAGCCCGTTGCCAGGATTTCGCTGTAGGGGGACAAAAACCACAAGGGGGGCACACTTTTAAAATGCAATATTGGATGTATGTAGTAACCGGGGGACCAAACATGAAATAGGGGGGCAAAGATTTTGAATAGGGTGCCGGGCAGCACTGTCCCCCTCTGGTGACGGCTGAGTCTTCAGTCATGTTATTTCTGTGTTGAGGATGTGGAAATGTTGTGATTTTGAATGTGTTTAAGACAGGTATCAATACTGTGTCATTTTTGCCTGTTTTTTTAAGCTGTGTTCTTGGTGTTTTTAACAGCTTAGTGCTGACTCCGGCACAAGGGCTCCTCGGGCATACCCAGTGGCGTAGCAAGGGTGGAGGGCCTGGGGGCAGCGGGCGGCACTTCGCTGACCAAAAATTAATTTTGGAAAGGTGTTTAAAAGTTATAGTTTTTCACTATTATTTTAAATGTTCTACCGCCTTTCAAATTTCATGTTTAGAAGCTCTAGACTGGTAGGCTAGCCTAAAAGAACACGGCATGTGGCTTTGGAGTGAGTGAATTGATAAAATGTTTGGGGGCGAAGAGTTTTCTGAGAGGGGCCCAAATTTTTTGAACTATGTCCAATAGTTTTAAACTATGTCCAAAACATTCTTCCAAGGGGGGCGAAACATTTTCCTGCGCACCCTATTTATGGGCATGCTTACTTGGGGGCCAATTGTGCCCCACTCCCTACACCTTCATCGCCAGACAAAGCCATTTCAGCCATCTTCCTTTGCACGAAGGAAAGAGATGACATTCGACCGCAGACTAAAAGCGTTAGGGCTCCAGTTGTTTTCGATTTATATTGCCCCTTTTCTCAAAATTTGCTAAAACATTGTGCATGAAATCACGGTAAATAATCAAGGCTAGCTTAATCCTTTTTCTTGTATCTTTGGTTTCTCAGTAACGTCCCAACTGCACGTCATAACATCTCCTGACACCTCGGCATTGGCGACGAAGATTTCGCTGCGGCGGCGATAGCTCAGTGGTAGGCGGCCATAGCTCCGCCTCTCAATTGGAAGGTTGTGTGTCCAATTCACAGACACTGAGCGACTCGCCGTGGTGCTCCTTAGGCAAGATCGTTAGCCTAAACTGCCCCGGTAAGAAGCATATTTCAGGCGTTGGCATGCCGCTGATTGCCCTCGGCAAAATTATAAAAAAAAAACATTTCTTGGCACATCACATGCTATTTTTTAATGTCCAGTGGGTTACTTTCCATAATTGCCATAAGCTGTAGCCCAGTCATTACGTGGGCCTATCAACATTAAGTTTGGCGGTTGAAGTGAAGAACTTTGCAAAGATAACTTTTCTCAGTTTCAAAACGACTGCTGTTTTTCTGCATGACGTGATGGTGCCGGAAAATGACGTTTATGAAGCGGGGTAGTGCAGTTGGTGTATTTTCACGGGTAACTCTGAGCTCAGATTGTAGGTTTCAATTGCAGGTAGAGTGAATAAGAGCCAGACGATAGGCAACGTGGTTTTCGTGAAGTCGCCTTTGTTCAACGGTACACTTTTAAACATTGGCAGTCATAGAAAAACTTATTGCAACAAGAAAAGTAGAAAACGTGTTGCTCTCATTTTGATGAATTTGAGGTAAGAACCTTGGTCCGAAAACCTAACGCAAGGGTAAACGATATGTTTAGATATGATTGTGGTTAACGCTTTTATTAAAAAGAGCGTTAATCGAAATGGTTGTACAGCNTGGCAATG
>JGI24021J15306_10006547_pt1 | contig 14046 bp, 7 predicted proteins | sample Ectturendosymbi1_FD_15306 | JGI IMG/M metagenome (IMG submission 15306) | reverse complement strand
TAAAACCAACTAAAATTTAGCCTCAAATTCAAATGTTTGGTTCAGCACCCGTATAGAAGATCTAATGATAATGTACCAGTAGCCTACTAGAAATCAATAAAACAAAGTACCGTATAAACTAAATACAAAATGAACTACTGTACTTAACTTCCTTTATCACAATATGCAACTATAAGCTGGAAACTATAGTACCGTAAATGCCTGGAAACTATAAACTGGATTAGACTGTGTACTGCCTGTTACAGCTATGAACATGAGCCTGCACTGATATCCAGATTCCTAAGCACATGCTAAGTTAGAAAAGGTGGCACCAGAAAGGCATCAATTTTTCAGTTTTGTGAAGTGTAGCTGTTAAGTTATGTGAAATGCGCCAATAACAGTAGCATCTCAGGAAATGAATCGGAGCTGGAGCTAACTTTCAAACAACTGGCTCCAGCTCCGGCTCCAGATCCACTTGAATTGCACAAAGAGCTCCAGCTCTGGCTCCAGCTCCTCTGAAAAAGCCTGGCTCCGGCTCCTAGCTCCAGCTCCGGCTCCAAAGCCCTGCGACTAACAAGCAGTTTTGCAACAGATACGTCGCCAGGTATAAGTTGTTTTCGGCGATGAAGAAACGAAGCTATCTACGCTCAGAGGAAGACCTAAAACTGAAAAATATCACAAACCAGTTCCAGTTGGATGCGCTCCAACTGTGGCCCCACTGATGATGTCCCTGTATTTTAACAAGTTTTCATTTTGACGTGCTTACATTTGTTTTGTTGGAAAAAGAGTGAATGGTCAACTTTACCTATAAATTCGTACAAGAAAACGTTAGTAAGACATATGATGTCGAGCCTGAGTGAAATCATACACCAAGAGTATCGATTCCGAGTCTTTTCGATCCACTCTCCTCTTCAGATGGTTCACTTAAGGATGTTAATTTTTCCTTTTACATGCATTTTTTGTTGTTAGCAGCAACGAACTAGCAAAAAACGTTTCTCTCCACTCTTTTGAGATCTGCCTATCTGCAGTATAATCTAAAACTGTGGTGAGTAAACAACGTTGTTCATCAAGGGCCGCATAAAACGAAAGGATTACTATTGATTTTAAGCGATGTATGGATGACGTAATTGATGTTGTTCCCACGATGTATCAGTAACGCTTTTCGTTATCTTGTCCACACCCCGAAGAAAAATGTTTTTCAAGAAATGAGCAAAAAGCAGGCACCGCTTAGGTCCTTACGATCTCAATGTTTCAATAGCTTGGGCAGGTAGAAATAAATTCCTAAAATCGGAAAGTTATACGTAGGTGGAAAATTGGTGTCGACCGCAGGGAACAAATGGAAAGTGTCCCATTTATTAAAAAAATTGGGAGGCTGTTACTAAAAAATTGGGAGACTGTTTAAGATGTCTTCAGAATGGCTTGACACCCCTTCTGTAGGATGTGAGAGGGTAACGTAATGCTGCGTAGTAAGGGAAGTTGAGGTATTAGGCACTTAACAAAATGGCGCTAGCAACTTACATGAGTAGAAAATAGTGGGACGCTGATCTTATTTCCGTTTCAACAAGGGTCACACAGTCAGGGGCGTAACGAGGTTAGATGGCACACGGGGCAAGAAGCAAGTTTGGCGCCCCCATGTTCAAAGTTGAGATCTTTCGGAAGCAAATAATGCTGTATTGAAAAAGTACTTGCGACATTGTTGGGACTTTTCGGACTCCTCCGAAGCCATTCGGTGCCCACTGCAGTGATTCGGCGCCCCCATAGTGATTTGGCACCCGGGGAATTGCGCCCCGCTAGTGCGGGGCCCCGTTTAGCTGAGTTTTGCCCAACCTGGCTCAAACCTCTAGTTACGCCACTGTCAATCCACTGCTGTATTGCTGATCAAGAGACTGGGGCGTTGGTTTAATTTTGTTTTATTGTGATTTTCTACTTGAAGAAGTGGGGTTATTAAAATTTAGCTGGCGTAAATTCACATCCAATTCTGTTGCTGTCTCGCAAAACAGGTGAAATTAAAAAACTCTTCTGAAATAATTGAACAGCATTAGCGTTTTACGATTTTAAATATTAGCTATTTTGCGGATTAGACTGATAGCCTAAGAAAATACTATCAGGAAGCAATATAGATCAGATGTTTTCAAAATCTGTTAACACTTTTGCATAGTTTATATAACTGACATTTTAAGGTCATGCGCGTGTGTAAATGTGCTCGAAAGACTGCTAATAACTTTATCAGTTCATATATCAGCTGCATACGCTATTTTGTATTCATTAACTCTCATTAAAGACATTGCATAATGTGTCCTATCCCTCCGGAAAAATTCCTGCTGACGTGTAAGTGTATCGACATGCTTTGGTTAATGACGAAATCGTATTTAAAAAGAAATGTTGTTTTTTGAAGGAAAAACATTTTATAAAATTGTTAATTTTGTTAGAAAGGTTATTCTTCTACGATTTTTCTAATGGCTTTCTCTGGAACTTGGAAATTCTCCAGCAACGCAAATGAAGAAATGATGAGATACATGGGTATAATATACATAATAAATCGGTGGTTCCTTACCTTTTTCTCCTCGCGACTCATTGGTTTTGCAATCGAAAGTTTTCGGTGGTATCTCTGTCGAAAAATTTCAAACTGGCATCGCCCTTATAAAGTTTTTCATAGCGATTTAAGGGTTTCTTTACTTTGTTAATTGCGTCTAACGGACCCCCTGATCAAATTCTGATGCGCCTCGGTTGGGAACCACTGTCAACAGTTGTTTTAGACTTGCATGTTTTTTACATTTACTTTATTATTGAAAAGCGCCCTGAGCATTGAAATGCACGAACTTTAAAAGTGGAAATTTTCATTCATATTCTAGAAAATTGCTGTTTGAAAATGTACATTACGATTATTTGTTTGTTGCAAAAATTTTAAATACTGCATCCAAAAGTTTAGTATTGTTTTCCATTGAAATATTCAACAACTAATACTTACAGAATGTGAAAAATGCACTTTACAAGGAAATTCACCACAATACCTCAACAACATTGAAACACTTGAAGTTATAAGCTTAGTTTGGCAAGGTTCAGTGTGGATGTTGTGTTAATACAAATAACTTTTCGCAGTGGGTTTTATCAATCTAGCATTAACAACATTTCTTTATTATATCCGGTCGTCTTTTTAAAACTACCATGTGAAAAGAGCCTGTACACTTTTGCAGTTGGAACCCTAATTGGGTAACCTGTGGTCCACGAGATCCAAAGCAAATGTTTTTTAATGTAAAAGGTACTTCGCCATATCAAAGAATTCTGGTATTCTATGCATTTCCTAATTCCAGTGGTATTTAAAGTACGGCAATATTCGTTTTTTCAAACATGCTTGAACCTAGAGACAGCATGGGGTGTGGAGTTTCTCAGGCCCTCNGTTATGAGTAATAGGTTCGGGGCCCATGAAACCCTCACGTTACCTAATTTTCAAACATACCAAATCACGTTTTTCAATAACTCGTGGTTCAGTTCATTCCACCTGCAGACATGCACTAAGCCCAGTGCTGAGGCTGATTCAACGTTCAAAGGTCGTTTTCCTCTAGCAGTGTGCAGATAGTTTACGCTGCGACAACAAAAAGTGTTGTTTACCACGGGTTAGTTCCTTGAAGTTTGCTGATGGTCGGCATTGAAAGGCCGAAACTTGATTAACTTTGGTGGAGCGCGTTGTGTTTCTAAGCATTTCATTACAAGATATGGTTGCAGTTAAAAGTTATCTTCTTTGCGGTCTGTCCAAAAGATACAAGTCTACCGCTGCCGTAGGCAGCCTGTCTGATACTGCAGAGAACTTCGTAACTGAAAATTTTCAGAAGCAGTTTATCAACACCTTTATTTCCTCGGAGTTTTATTGCAATCCTGATGCTTGCACGCAGTTTTTCAGTGCTAATTTTCATGCATAAGGGCTGAAATAATGTATTTCAAATGTTGCTGCATGGTTTTGAGATATTTTCTAAAAGCGTATTAATATAATTGCTGCATATGTCGTCTCTCTAAATGGCGGATTACATAAATGGGTATTTTGTGATCTTCAACCCACAAAACCTATAAATGGCCTGGCCTTGTTTTACGTTATGTTGCTACGTGAATCCGGAAAGAACGTGGAAAATCGTTACTTTAGTTGCCTCAAGGGTCAAACGTGGTTACAGATTGAAATTACCATCGAATTCGGATAAACATCCAAATTGGCCATAGAAAACACAAGGTTTCTCCGTAGGTTCTGCAACCCACATTTACCTCTTCCCACTATATGCACAATAATACTGATAATTTGGTATATTTCAACGATTCAAAAGCAAACTCACTTCTTCAGGCTGAGCTTCATCCTTCTGCTGGCAGTGGCAGGAGAGTAAACCTGTTGTAAAATATCTGGCGTGGATGCTTTGCAGGAAACCTCTCATGAGGGTCGTGCTGACAGGCCCTGGTAGACCTCGTTATGTTGCAATATGTCCGTATGTGGCGGTAGGCTTGTAGTTTTTAGATAAACCGGAGCAGTCTATCCTTGTAACATTGCAAAAATGAGACGAAGATTACGCAAAAACGAGACAAAGAATGTAAAAGCACCGCGAAAATGCAGAAACAAAGCAGATGTTTTTTTGCAATGATGCAAATGGAAAGTTTTCAGCGTGGCCAAAGCATTCTTCCTTTTCTTGCAAACTGCGTAATGGTTTCACACCTTCCACACCGATGTACGAATATACTCATATTTGCTTGACCTATACATCTGACTTACACAAGCTCCATAAAGCAATTGCATTCGTCAGTACACAAGACTACAGAACTTGCAAGAAACGGAAAACTAGAAACAGTTAGGTATTACAACAGTTCAAAAGGTGGTATGGACATTATGTGTTCTCTATTTATGTAGCTAAATGTCCAAGTGGCGGCCACACACCATTTTCTTCGGAGTGGTAAATGTAGCTTCAATTGATTTTTTCATTCTTTACGAATAAACTAGGAATATGCTGGGAAAGAAAACAACCAATCTATGTAATTTTCCGAAAACAGATCGCTTTATAACAGTGATTCTTCACTTTGTCCAGGTGGACCACTAGTGGTTCATCTGGAATTTCTGGTGGTCCACAGAGAGTTCCATAAATCCCTGATAAAACGTTCACTGGCCTATGTGCAATACAGTTTCGAATATAGTTGTTCATGAGGTGTCAGCATAGAAAAGCGGCCCAACTTATATTTTTTGTAAAAGCTGGTACATGGGCCAGAAAACTTTGAGAACCACTGTTTTATAATGATAAAGCTTCGGATCGAAAGAAGTATCTTGCCTACTCTGCCCGGAATATGCAGATCATTGATGTACGGCACATTTCTAGACGTATGTAAAAAGCGTCCAGCAGCAAAGGCAGGACGTAAAATATGTATCCATTGCGAAAGGAAAAAAGGCTGGAAAACCAAGCATTGCTGCTTCAGTTAGGACCAATCTGTCACGCCGTTCTGTTTTTCATTGACTGCAGCAAACCTTGGCTTGATGATTTAAGGCAAGCTATTTGAGTACATTTCATAACAGAGTTGTTAGTGGGCCGGGCGTTTAGGGCCGGGTTCGGGCTTCGTCAAAATGTTGCGGGCCGATTTCGGGCCTGCATATAAAATTATTACGCAACGACGGACACTTTTGTCGCCAGTTACTGTTGAAACAATCGAGTAATCTTCAAGAAAAACCTATTAAATTGTGAATTATTTAGTCATAATTAGTTTGCTACGCCACCAATACCCGCAGTTGTGAATATCTTGGCTGATTCGGTAAATATAACTTTTGGGCCTAAATTGGGCTTCAAAACTTATATATCGGGCTTGGGCGGATTCAGGGACTCGGGCCGGGTTCGGACTTCGGAACGAAGCCAATTTACAGCTCTGTTGCATAATATGTTCCCACAGAGTGCCTGGGCCTACCGTTTCCAAGTGGACTGTGTAGTGACAGCCGACTGCGTAACTCGGCTATGACTTTTCAGGTGCCAGAAAACTCAGTCACGCGTGCCCGATAATGTAAACTTAGTACACAACTGGATTGGTATGTAGGGTTGCAACAAACCTTTGGCAAAAGCAGGTGTTCAGATGGTGCAATTGCTTTGCTAAACTTAACACTAGGTTTACCACCATTTTTCTACCCCGTCGTTCACCGATGTGTCGAAAACGACACTAATGTCTTTACAGCCGTACTATAAGTATCCAATGCTGAATTTACTAAACTTTGCAAATATCTATCCACACTAGCTATGTTTTTATGTTATTGGAGTTACGGTAAAATGCATTGCAGTGCCATACTTCAAATGATCGAACATAGTGTTTGACTATCTCTGGCAGCCAGGTGCGCAAGCAGCTCTTCATTTCGGGGAGGCAATTTTCATGAAATTTGATTCGATGATGTCATCGTGCTCGTTCAACCCAAACGGTCACAGATTAAGTTCTCTTCGTAACATTTCCGAAAATGAGAACTTTTCAGTTGTAATCAAGATGCTGAACGAACGATCAGGATAGAGTAAAAATTAGTATCTTTATACGAACATCTCGATCCGTACTCAACTAGTGCAGTCATGGCTTCAGTGTGGCAGATATATAGATAGGGCTACCATCGCTCCAGAACCAAAAATATAAACGGCTGAGCAAAATTTCATTTTATTACATAAAACGAAAACAATTCTTTCTATTTGAACGACTAATGTCAGATTGTATGTTTGCCCATTATGTCCAGGAACCATGTGCTTCAGAAATGTCTTATTCTCGACTTCCTTCTTTTTATCATCACGGAAAATGTTTTTTTCGCTTGCTTATTTCTTGGATCAATTAAACGCTAAACCTTCGCTACAAAACCAGCTTTCCCAAAAATTCTAGCCAGAGCAGACAGCTTACGTGCTAACAATGCCTGATAATGCGTTACGTCCCTGTGCTGCAAGATTATACTACTATCACGATGTCACAAAATCGTGATTACAAAATGTTTACGATGAGATAGTAACGGTCTGTATGTCTGTCAGATATTGCTTGTATTTAAAATTGTTATACTACAGAAAATGAGAAAAAATAAGGCGCAAGTCACAAATAAGGACAGTAATATTTTCTAAGACGTAGCACTGCAAAATAAGGACAAATCTTAGAAATAAGGACGGTATGGTAGCCCTGTATATAGGCTACTAGTAAATCTGCCTAACTTTTCGTCTTGTTTTAATAAATTCATCAAATCAATTATCTAGATTTTTGAAACTTAGTTAAATATGTTTTCTGTGAGATAGTTTCTGCAGACGATATTGCGAGTGATGAAGTTTTCAGATACAAGAGACTGGTATGAATGTTAGGATATATCTAATCACTGATGCCCAGGGCCGGTTTTAAGCCGATTTGACCGATTTCTTCTAATCGGGCCCCGCGGCAAAGGGGGCCCCGCGCTCCGTCTACTTACCAAAACTTACTTACACTTGCTATCGAAGCTGCTTGTGTATAGTGCCGGCGCCGGACCCTGTGTTTTTTAAGTCGCTTTGAGAGACCAAAACGGTTCTCGCATTTTTCCAACGGTCTCTTAAAGTGCAGTATAAACTCGCTTTAGTATCACCATCAAAGTACACCAAAACTTTGCTTTACAATCATCTCGGTATTCAGATGAACAGTTGTGGTCTCTCAAAATATCTTTGCAGTCAGCAAGGTCAAAGCGAAAAGTCTGCGAGGGCCCACAGTATTTTGTAAGCGTGGGATCCGTTGCCAACGAAAATCCAAGCGTACTGCGCGGTTTTTAACGCCCTTATCATCAAAATTCTGTAGCAAGAATGCTGATTGTCTTCAGTAATATGTAGCCAAGTTTTTTCACTAGCACCTCGTTAAGGCAGAAAAGGGTTGAATTTTGAAGCTGTTTTGTGTTTCATTTATAAAAGCGTTTCGTGACTGGCAGGTCAGGTTTCAATAGTTGCTGCAAAATGCGGTTCGATAGTTGTAAAATGTTGATATTTCAATAGTTAATATCACTTGTCTTCTGAGAGTAACGCTTACTTCGTAACTGCAAATGTGCGCTGCTTAGTGTTTTAATAGCGTTGTTCATTTTCCCTCTAGGAAAAATTTGATGAGGCAACCAACCATCAGAGGTAACCATTTGAGATTATTGGCAAAAACGTTTGAAATACACCTAGTTTTAACTATGAATGTCTATTTCAGGTGCTAAAAATAATGGTTTCTTGAAATATAACAGAAAATTAAAAAGTTTGCAACTGAAAGTTGCAAAAAGTTTGAAAAATGGAATAACTTTCGTAGAAGTTTGAGGCTACTACAGTAGCCTACTTGCTTGTTTTGAAAAATTAAAAAGTAGGTTTAAACTTATTGGGAGATCTACAATCATTTTATACGAGTTTCTTTAGTGTTAGTGGAACAAAAATTTTAACCCCTTCTCCGTAATATTGAAAAGTTGCTCTAATAAGCGGATTCAGTGCTCTATTCAGTGGTTTTCACTGTAACCATTTTCCATGTGTAAAGTATAGAGTCATGGCTACCATACGGTCCTTATTTCTAAGATTTGTCCTTATTTTGCAGTACTACGTCTTAGAAAATATTAATGTCCTTGTTTCTAAGATACGTCCCTGTTTGGGACTTGCGTCCTTATTTTTTCTTAGTTTCTGTAACGTAATAATTTTCAATAGGCTCAATCTGACAGACACACCTGACCATTTCTATCTCATCGTAAAAATTTTGTATTCAAGGTTTTGTGATCTTATAAAATCGGTATAATATTGCAGATTTACACACTATCAGGCACTGTTAGCACGCAAGGTGCCTGGTTGGGATTCTTAGGAATGCTTTTTATTATAGCAAAAGTTTAGCATTTACTTGATTTGAAGATGGTGCGAAGTAGGAGATTCATCCCAAAGCTTTTCGTCTGACACTCTTCAAGGGACATCATCAGAATGAAGTGGAGGTACAACCGAACTGGTTTATAAACAAGAATGCCCTCAATGCGACACCACGTTCAAGATGACGACAGCGTAGACAGCTAGCCTGGCCATGTTGCGCCAGATAGTCAAAGTAGAAGTTTATGTACTGGAAGTGATACAAGTCGTTTCGAACGTGTTGATCCTGACAAAGAAGGAACCTCGTCGGACATGCATCTGATGGGGCATGCGAGTAAGAATACCCAAAATTTGGATGAAAAAATGATGCTACTTAGGCAGGTGTCATAAATCGGAATGTTGGGGACTACCCTGGACTATTTAGCCCTAATAGGACCGCCTGCAATGTCAATAGAAGTCTTCCCCAGAAACAAGAGTGATAGTAGCCTACACGGTTTTCTAAGTTTCACTGCAAAAGATTACCACCAAATGGTGAAGCGGTAGGTCATCCCTGGCTATTATTCCTGGCCTGGAAAAATAAATTTTTTTGCTACTACTGCAAACTTTTCAGCTCTGGATATCCACTAGCACAGCACTCAGTACCTTTCCTCTCTGCAGGTACTATACTCGTACCTCCTATCTGATCGGGGAGGTATCTGGCCAGAGAGGAGATAGTAATCAGGGTTGCAATTGTTTGATTTATTGGGTTTTAACGGTGGTGTCCATTGAAGTCTCTGCTGAAGAGGTCTTGGCATGGCGTCACCTTTTCGAGCCTCGCCTTTGCAACATCAATGATTTCTATCATTACACGTTGATGCACCCCTCAAAACTTTCTACACACCAGTGAGTGGGACCCCGCAAAAGTGTTTCAAATTGGGCCCCGCACTTGCGGTCAAATCGGCCTAAAACCAGCCCTGACTACATTGCCCTTTCGTGTTTCTCACAATTTAACAGCCATGTATGTCATCTAACTGTGGTAATCAATTCCACTCTACAACTAGACCAGTGGTTCTCAACCTTTCTTGGTTTGTGGCCCCCTTCCAAAGACTGTCAACACTTTTGGTCCCCTGCTCATTAATAGGGTTTTGCAATATCACGGCAAAGATATTCAGCAAAGACATCTGCTCGTGACCACCGAGAACCGCTCCGTGGCCCCCAAAGGTGGCCGAGGACCCCGCCCTTGGTCGAGAAACCCTGAACTAGGCTCCCGACTGGACTTTTTCCTTGAACACCAACCTTCTGAATAGACTTTCCCCATACCAATGCCAAGGCCACATCACTTGTATCCGTTTTTGGCATATTAAAATTTTATTCAAGAATAATCTGCACTAGGCCCTGTTTACTGCATAGCTTGTAACTAAGATATAATGAAAGCAGAAAAGTAAATGCAACAAAAGCAAGGGTGTGAAATAAAGACCCAACAAAATTAGAGGTATATATCAAACCGTAGACAATCAATCCAAAAGCGGAAGAGATTTTTCCAGTGTCAATTAATCTCCTGAAGTCATTGAGAAGGTTCTACATCAGGGGTCGGCAGGGATGCAGTGCTAACAAAAAAGGTGTGGGAACACATCAAAAAAAATAGCCATTTTAAAACAGCTTCCAACTCATTTTAAAACAAAACGTGAAAAAGATGTGGGAATGCCGTTCACATCCCACTACACCCCTGGGGGTCTGCAACCTTTAGCTAACTATATGCCGACTCAACGTTTCAAACCATTGTCTGCCAACATCATACTTTCTTTTTATACAAGACAAGGTGGATATATCTTCTGTGCAGGGCCGGATTTAGCTGATTCGAGGCCCTAGGCTGATCCACTTGTGAGGCCCCTGTCTCCCATTGTTACGAAGAAAATATGGAGAAGCGTTAATAAATTTGTGAAAAGCCGAAAATGATGATATTGACGCTCTAAAAGTACGGTCAATAAAAATTATAAATCATTACTTCAGTGCCCCACGATCACTGCACTTAATTGTTGCCTACAGCGCAAAAGCATTCAATGACACGGAATTTTTGAACTCGTAGTTGGCTGGCGGGAACAGGATTATCAATTTATACAGGCAAACCAACTGAAAACGACACGGTTAAAATATTTCCCAAAACACATGGAATACATTTCACATCTGTTTTTTCTTATCTGTGCTAAAAAAAACGAACACACTCCACATGTGTGGAATGCGATAAAGACGTTTAGGTACAACGTGAGGACCACGTTGCCACTCGCTTACCACAGCTGTAAAAATCTCACACACACGAGCAAAACACGTCAAGTAAAACGCACCCAAATGTTTGCAACTGCTAGGTTCACGATTCGCGTGTTTGTTACTTTTCCAGACTGCTAAGAATCGAACGAAACGAAACCGTCACTCGAAAGGATGTGAGGTTTAAACCAGAACGCCAGAAAGTTTTCAATAGGGGGTTTTACATTTGGGCAGAGGGACTTGACATCCTGAAAATTTTACAAAATCTTCACTGATCTATAGTGTTTCATATTTAAATTTGGAGGGGCTGAGCCCACCAATTCTCCCACGTGGCGATGGGACTGGATTTAAACTTATGATGTCATTGTTGAAATACGTATAAAAACCTACCATCATCGAATCAAGTAAGGCTGAACAGAACACAGTAAACAATTAAAAAGGTATTTTCAAGCCTTCTTCGAAACAAAATCACCTACGAATTCATTAAAATTTGTTTGCCTAAGTTTTTCACTTTTAATGCACCGAATGCTTAGTATTGTCAAACTCCTGGAACATTGCGACCCTTTACTTCATTTCTAATTCTTCTGAATCTTGAAGAAGACCTTTCTCTTGAGCAGTTAGTGACCATCAAGCTAAAAAATAAGGGCTCGCATCGTTGGATAAATTAAAAACCACTAATCTAAGGCATCAGAACCAAATGCGCTTTTGTCATTTTTTTGCTGCTACCCTTTGTCTCTTTGCGGTAGAGTTCTGTGGTTGCCAGGTGGCAAAATGACTTTTGCTTGCTTTTCAAACTCATTAAGGTCTTCTCTGTTTTGCTTAGCATGGGAGTAGTACAAACCTGCGCAAGTACTCAATAGCAATCTGATTTCTGAATGACTTTGTTAAAGAAAATTAAAATGGTAAAGATCACATCTAAAAATACCAAACGAGCTTTACGTAATAGAAACACTAACAAAACTACATTATTGCTCAGAAACAGCAACTTTTCATTGCAGGATAAAGCTGCTAGCCTTACATGTAGCTCTTATCTGTAGTACAACCGTACGCTTTGATCAACTTTCAGTATATCAACACAATAGTCGGCATGCGGCTTGACCAACGGTCATATTTAGCCTGTTTACATGGCGCATTTCATTGTGGCCAAATTGTGGCTTTTGGTCGATTGTGGCTTTTATTTTCTGATTCACGTTTACGAGTATGGCTTTCTTAAGCGTTACTCAGCAAATGAAAAGCCGCAATCGACCAAAAGCCACAATTAGGCCCCAACGAAATGCGCCATGTAAATTCATGGAAACTCGTTGGGAGACACTGGCGTTATCAACAAGGAGTTTGATTAGGTGAATAAAACCAAATTTCATGAATAAAATTAAGACATAAAGTTTTGACGAATATTTATCAAATTGATCACATACCGGCAATTGACTCTACGTGTACTGTTGCTGGAGGCCCCCCTGGATCTTGAGGCCCTAGGCTTAAGCCTTCATAGCCTATTGATAAATCCTGCCCTGCTTCTGTGTGCATCATAACTTCAATATCAAGTGCTACCACCACTAGCGTACTTTCAATCGTCGAGTAGTGGGCAATACAACATTCAGAACCGTCGCCAGAAAGTTTTCAATAGGGGGGTTTTGCAGTTCTGCGGAAGGGCGTTTCGTTTGTACAGGGGGCTTGACATTATAAAATTAGCCAAAACTCCACTTATTTCTAGTGTTTCACGTTTCAATTTGGGGGGGGCTTGGAGCTTTATTTGGAGGGCCAAGCACACTAATGACCCCCCGTGGCACGGGACTGACAACATTACAACATTATTATGTAAGGAGTCGCAAAAAACAGTATTGTGCTAGAGTTTCGACCAAACTTGCAGAAAGTACATACTGTGTGTCAATATCTGTTGTTGTTGCTTTACTAAAATATCGACAAAGAGAAAAAACTGTGCTGCAAGATATTTTGACTTAATGATAAATTTTGACTTTTTTTTGACCTAATAGCTTTGGAGTCGCTTGTGGGATGAGTGTGAAATTTGGTTTGTGGACGTTTCATAAACTTTGTAAAAAGCAGAAAAATTTTTGACTTTACTGACTTTTGGTTGCCTTTGTAATGATCAAGTGATGCAACTTTCACACAAAATCACCACAGTTGATTGGCGACAAGTAAGTGTTTGCTTGCTAATTATTTTTTTAATTTGCCCTCTGAAATTGTAAGAAGTTTGATATTACAAAGTGTGTGTGCTGCGCTGACAGTGACTTGCTGTGCATTTCAAACTTGAGACTCCTATATCACTCAGCCCCATCGCAGCGGGGGGTTTTCGTGGGCTTAGCCTCCCCAAACAAATCTCCAAGCCCCCCAAATTAAAACATGAAACACTATAATTCCGTGGAGTTTTTGTCAATTTTTGTAAAGTCAAGCCCTCCCGCACAAACGCAAATGTCCCCTATTGAAAATTTTCTGGCGACGGTTCTGATATCACTACTTGTGTAACATTCAAGTTAGTTATTTAGAACAGTTCCTCGGGAGCACTGGTTAATTTAATAGGAACATGTCCTAGGCACGCCCAAATTTACAATTAAGAAACCTGGACCCGCCCTTTATCGTTTGACTTTGCGCTCAGTTTTAACACAAGACAAAATTTATTCACTCATGGTTTTATTAAGTCAGCTTTAAGCACTGCGCATTTATTCTCACATTTATCAAAAACGATTTCAAACAACAGGGGTTAATGCAAGTATCATGGATTAAAGCACGTAACAAATGTTACTGCAAACAGCAGGGGTTTAACATGAGTTCAATTCTTTCATAAGGAAGAGAGAGTAGCCCATACTGCCACAATTTCGATAATTCTCAGTCTAACAGACTACCTGAAGACTGGTCAAGCTTGGTAAGCCCATAGCTGGTCTTTCAAGTTAAGTTAGGTAAGCCCACGACTTAACTTACTGCTACTCCTTTAGTAGTCAAATGAAGACTGTTTGTCTGGCTCAGATCGTCCCGGTTGTGTTAACTCGTCGGGGATTTCCATCTGGTAGGAAATTCACGG
>JGI24021J15306_10006544_pt1 | contig 14049 bp, 11 predicted proteins | sample Ectturendosymbi1_FD_15306 | JGI IMG/M metagenome (IMG submission 15306) | reverse complement strand
GTCAGGTATATTAATATTACGACAATTTACACAGTAGGTTATCTGCAGATTTTCAACGCAGGGCATTTCTATTCAAGTAAGCATTGTCATGATCTGTGAAGAAAGAAGCATTGGATTACTATGGTTTTCAGCGAAACCACAAATTATAACTTTATTTTGCTTAGCAATCAGGGCCGCACCCAGCTGATATATTCAACTAAACTAACAACTGAACATGTTTTTGAAAATTTCGGGGGAAATTGCCCGGTTGCTCTCCCCATGATTGCGGGATCAGCTTGCAAGACTTGTCAGCATCACTTTACAGTGGTTCTCAAACTTTCATGAGCTGCGGCCCCTTTCAAAGGACCCTCAACACTTGTGGCCCCCTGCTCATCAATAAAAGTACCTAGTTTTGGCCTCTGCCTCTACTCGTGGCCCCCAGAGAACCGCTCCGTGGCCTCCAAGCGGCGCCGGAGGGCCCCGTTGGAGAAACCCTGACTTAGAAACAAGAGCTGCAAACGTCTGGGATGTCGCCCAAAGCGATCNATGCAATCATTGACTATTTTATATCAGGTTCCACAAACAAGGCCAGCTCATCTAATGAAACGAAGAAACGTTTTGGACTAATTGTTAGCATAAGTTAATTTTTAGCGTCTTTTAAAGAGTAATGTGCAGTGCAAAAATACTTTTGACTATGATTTTCAATGAAATCGATGTCATGCCAACACCTCTTTAGGTCTGGTGTGGGAACGCATCCCCTGCATCCCCCCTGTGTCCGCGCCTGCCTGGGAGGTCACAAAATGTACTCGTTTGTGAAACCCACAAGGACAATTGGTGGGATGTTGCACAGTAGAGCGTATTCTATCGACGCCTATGACCGCCAGGGAGTTGTTTATTGTGTACCTTGCAGTAATTGTGACCTACTGTACATTGGTGAAACAAAACGAAATTTTAATAAACGCAAAAAGGCACCCTTCTCAGCTATATAACCAACTGTCACCCCGAAGAAAATGCGCTAGCAAAGCATGCATTGGAACTAGAACACAAAATAGACTGATCAAAAAGTCGAATTGTTGAGCATGAAAATGATTTCATAAGATATTTCAAAGAGTCATATTTTATAAACACTACGCGTAACGTTCTTGACGAAAAATCGTCAGACCCTTTTCTCAATGTATGTAAAACATCCTTTTAGTGCATTTAACTCGTTTAACTATCCGTTTTATGAGAATACTTGCTTTACACCAACTTTATGATTAACTTTGATGGTTTTTATTCAGGTGGGTTCCTGGATCATAGCGCTTTACACCGTTTGTTGGTCTTCTTCCTTGTTTCGTAGAGATGGTTTTGTTTTTAGTTCTTATCACCACGTCACACTAATTTATTTACGCTTTCCTTCTTTTTCACTTCGCAGTGTACAGTGACTTCGCCTCTACTCGTCATTTCCCCGATTAAGGCCCGCTGTGAAATAGGCTGAGAAATCTTGACAATTGAAAACTGCGTCGAATTCGTGACATCAGGAACGGATGATTTTTAATTAGATATTCAGTTTTTTAACTGGCGATGCTTCAGCTGTTGTACACGTTCACAACTCGTTTTTGGTTTATTTTAAAAAATTTAGCCTACATATTGGATTTTTGCGGGTGTTTGTAAACAGAAAGCAATGTAATCTGTTTCAGAAACTTGCAAGCATGATTTTGTTGTGGTTTTTGCTTCCAGGTTCCATCTTGTAGCTGTCTGCAGTTCATTGTTTTGTTTGTAGGCTCAAGTCTTTCAAACCATCCTGCATTAAGAGGTAACTTCGCAATGACAAGCAACCGAACCTCCTTGGCGTCACCGCATTCTTTCTCAAGACATCAGTTTGTCTCTACTCCTCTACAGCCGAAGCACAGTCAGATGAGTCACCATTATTCTCTTTCCAATTCTCAACCGCATCATCTCCATGCCAACCCTCCACAACATCAGCAGTCTCAAGCGGTTGAACCGACCCACTATCTTCCTCCCCTATCTACTCATAATTCAGTATGTCCCCAAAGTTTAGCCCAACCGGAATTCGCTCCGCCTCCATCTTACATCATTTCAAACAGTGACATTTGTGATCAAAACGTTTATCACATCAAGCCTAACCTCCAACAAACTAATCCACATGTTCGACAAGACAGCTACCCCCCCAATACGTCTGCCCCACTAGTCAGTTTACAGCAACTAATGCCTCCACCCCCGCCACCTCCGCCTTTGTCGTCCCATGCTCCAGCTGCCAACAGAACGCTGACGCCGTCTCGGGGGATCAGTCATCTTCAGCACAGAAGCTTGACACCATCGCAAATTGTTTGTGATGTATATCAAGGCAACCAAGACCCTCACCACTTGATGCCTCATCCTCCAACATCCCCGCGACAAACGATGTCCGGAAGCTTTTATATGCATGGTAATGCAAGAAATACCGTGAATCAGATATTTTACGTATTGCTGCGATATTGTTTTCCTTGACAGTGGATATTATATTTGACATGTTTCATCAATATATAACAGTCTGTCAAAGCCTAAATCACCTCATACCCCAAAAAGTTAAGGCTGCTGCGTTCAAGAAATGTTAGTATGTCGTGCGCCTTTCAAATATTTAGGTACAAGCTAAAAAACATAACACACGGAAGTTAGGGGCACTAAAATCGATAGGTTTTGTTGAACATCTGTTAGCACTTCTTGAATATCTGCTAGCTACTAAGGATTCTGGAAATAATACCACCTTTCTTATTCCATTAAATCACCTGCACCATTTTGAACTATAAAAAATTAACACTTTTAGAAAACCTCGTTCTTCTACTGTATGTGGTTGTGCACTTGCTGACATGAAGGTAAGGTATATTTGCGAAACCGCTGTTTCAAACATGGCTGTAGGGGCAGGCAAATGTTTTGGGGTGCGAAGGATTTTTGCCCGAAAAAAACTCCGAAAAAAGTGGCCTCTAAAAAAATAGCTCTTCATGTCATTTTGGGCGCCATTTTTTCAAACCAAAGCATGTTGGGCGCCATTTTTGCTCATTTTTTCAGGTAGTTTGTGAAGGTTTTCAGAGATTTTGCCCAGATTTTCACCAAATAAAAACTTTTAGGGGTGTGCTTGCACCCCTGCACTCCTGCCTCCTACACCAGCGGTTTCAAACACAATCGTCAGCACGTAGCGTTAGCAAGATGAAAAGCTAATAAGAAGCTTTGGCGATAAACGCTCAGTTTTTATACACAATAACTTTCTAAAATCAGGTCAAGATTTAATTAAGTAAAATACCAGGATTTTTAAGAATTTGATATTTTTACTTCCGATTTATTGCATCATGAATGCTGTGCAAATCCTTGTTTATGGTCCAAGGTTATTCTCTTATGAAATGAAGATATTCTACAACTACAAATAAGAGCAAAAACCCTAATCAGTAGATAGTAATATCGCTAAACTGAACAAGGAGGAGCCTCTTACAAAATCTTCTAAGGTGTTAGAGCATTTTAAATAACTTCAACAAATATTTCATTCAGATCATATTCTGTCAAGAACTACATGAAAATGGAATTTCATTTATTTAGGTTGTTTCTTTATTACCGTTAATTTGTTTTGTTTTTGCTTTAGTTCCTGCTGAAAGAAACATTTCGTCTCGAAATTCTAACAGTCTAAGTCAGCACCGCACATCGTCTGTAACACCAACACTTCAAAGTAATCGCCTCAGGTTTGTTCATTTCATGCACATCAGTGTATTTTGTTTTTTCGACTCTTTTGCCTCGAAAGCCAAATTCAATGGGTTTTGAAGTTGGACGCTTTTGTATTTCATCTAATGTTGAAGACGATCTTCACAGTCTGCAGGTTTGCTAGCTGAGTTCTCCCTTCCATGCCGTAAGCGTGATGTTCCGTTGGAAGCAGAAATATATCTGCAATAAACTCACGAATTGCGCAAAGTTTTGTTTACGAATTGAAAAACATTGGTATTATTAAAAGTTAGTTCTTTTGGGAGACAAGCTAAATGCCTGCTTGACTCATTGAATTAATTCATGCAAGCTTTGGAAAGATGCCTGGATAAATTGGGCAATCAAATTTTGCTAAGGATTTTCTGCCACTTTGATATTTCAATACATGGACGTTTTACTTAACAATAAGAACAATCATGTACGTTGCAATCACGCAAACTGAAAGCATTTTTAATTGAGGAAATGTACTTTTCAGGGTTTGCTCTGCAACTAGCGTAAGCAATCTCTCTCCAATACACCTTATTGGCACCCAACCTGAGGAAATTGCTGGGTTGTCATATGAAGCTGTGCAACGAGCCATTTCTGCGAGAAGCACCGGCAATGACCGAGGAGGTGAAGCTTTTTAGGTGCTTTTGTATTAAATTCTTATACGGTTGACAACGATCTGTCCAGTGTATTTGAGTATACAGCAGTGCAGCATCACAAACGAGACTGGATTATAAAACAAACAGTAATGTAATGATTACATGATAGAAAATTTTGATATATCACTTTGCTTGTTGTACTTTATTCATTGTTGCTGTTAGTTCTTTTTCTTATTAACATCTCAATACGAAAGCAGGACTGGAAAAATATTGACCATTAGCAAACGTTCCGTTTTCTTCTTTCAATATACTCACATACGTGGTATGTGATAAGAGATGAGAACGTATGCATTGTGTTTCCCCATCCCCAACACTCGAATGTGTTTTTCGCTGTATATCCTGCAACGCAGTTGACATCTTACCATTGATATTCTTCAAACGGATATTATGCTTCAGAATGGAGAACGCAACAAATACACCGCAACCCCAAGACTGCAATAAACTGTCCCCCAAAGATGACCCACCATTAATTTTAAACCTTTACTCAACTCGGAATTTGCTTTTTAGTTATCGTATAGTACATATTGTCAACTTTTCCGATTGGCAATAATTTACTAAAGAGGATCTTCATATTTTACTTTTGTTAACAGATAATCAAGACGTAGGGTGACTTCAGAACATAGGAAACAAGACTCTTTTTTCAAAGACGTGGTTCTAGTAGGGTCTTTGATTTTTTAAGTTACACATTTTTTGGAGGTCACCAAAAAGTTTTTCTAAGATTAGCTAAGCAAGTTTTCTCAGTACTGGGCGCACCATTCTTGCTTTGCTGGTTACAGTTGGATGAGAAGGTGAAAGGCTTTTAATCCTGAGACGGGATCTTCTCGCTCTTCAAAAGTACTTCAAGCTCTTAAGCCAAGTTTTTTTTTCGCTATGATAGTCGCAAAACGCGTTACAATCTTATGTCAAGCCATGGATAAGCATTTATATGTCTCCAGAAAAAAGAGCACACCCTTGTGCAGAACGTCATTAATCTGATTAAAAATGAGGGAAATTTCTTAATCTTCCCTCAGATAGAAAGTTTTTAACGTCCGATTGTGAAAATCATGAAAGTTGAAACTTTTTTAGTCCTTCAAAATGTTCTACTTTTGACATCAGCACGTTCCTTTGCCAGAGTTTGGCCACAAAGTAAAATTATTCGTAAATTTAAGAGTCTTTATTCTGTTTTACAGGTCCAGATTTCCCTCCCGGGTCTCCTTTCAGCGCAATATCGCGCGCAGACTCAATGCGGAGTCGTGACTCAGCATGCATGCTGCAGCTTAGCGCTGTCGACAGGTGTCCTAGTCAAACGTCAATGGTTTTCGCTGATGGTCCTATGTAAGTGGCAGCCTGAGGACAGCAAAAAAGTCCAAGTGATCATAGACAGCAGTTACTTCCATTTTCAAGACGGTTGGTGAAGGAGTGGCTCATAGCTAATTAGATGTCACTGACGGAATAACAATAAAAAGTTTGCCGTGGATGAAGACGAAGTCCTCAGCCAAGTACAAAAGTAAATTGAATTTTCGTCATGTGCGAAGGTCGAAAAAATGATTTCAACGAAAAAGCTCACAATCAAAGCATAAATGGTTGTTTTCATAGGTCATCAAAAAGTAGAGCCTGAAAATAAATGTCTTTGGGAGGAGCTGCAGTATTATAAGTAGCAATATCAACTGAAAGCTGATCTACATGCGTTAGTTTCTTCACAGGTGATATAAATTTACGAGTAAAATATTTTTGTAAAGATACTTTTTGTTTTAGTTTTGCTTGTTTCAGCTGGAAATGTTTATGTGCCAACCTTTTTGTGGAGAATTCTTAAGCAACATTTTGAAAGAATACACAGTGCAGATTGCAATGAGTTCGGTGCAGTGGTTGATGTTGCCTTTCCTGTGTTTCGTGATTGCAATATTTTTAGCAAAGTCAGAGTAAAGTAATACTGCGGTTTGGTACTTTTCACTGTATTAGCATAAAAAGAACTTGGAATTTTTACTGTTCACAGAGTTTATGTAAGTTTTAAATTCTTTGCAGAATCCTAGAAAATAGAAAATTGTCATTTTTAATGGCGGTGTACAGCTGACATTGAAGCGCTTGTGACGTGGAATATACGAAAATAGGATTGGGCAATTAGCAGCCTGCGGGCCACATGTGGCCCGCCACAACGTTTTCAGGAAGTATTCAGGAAATACGTTAAAATCTCAAATTTCCTTCAACTCATCACAGTAAACGTTCGTGCTGAGGCTAACTTGAACAGAGACTTGCTTCTATTTCCATTAGAAGGTACGACCCTCCGTTAAACGTGGCCTTCTCAAAGTGGCCCTCAAGCCAAATTAATTGGCCACCTCTGTACCAGAACACCGAACTGTCAAAGTACCATGTTCTCTTGTTGATTTAGAAGTTAATTAGTTTGGGACATTTTGGCCGGTGTTTGCTTGTCATTTTTAAAATTTGAAAACTGTATCGATATAACCGGGCCAGGGTCAAACCTTTTAACTGTGAAATTGACTTTCACTGTAATAGTAGATTTGCTTTCACAAGGACGTTGAGTAGTAAACTTAGTATTTCTATAGACAGAAAAAACTACAAGTTTTTTGAAGACAATGCAGTTCCTTAAGAAAATTCAAAACAAAATGTAAGTGAAATTCCTTGGCTTTATACTTGCATTCGACATTATCACTGCTGGTTATGTAGTTAGCAAGTTCAACGAACCATGACGCACACGTTTTAAGTTATCTTTTCACAGTTTACAGAAAGTTATACAGCCCTTTTTTCAGTTAGTTCACTTTATTTCCAGATACAACTGAGGTGTATAGAAGCGAGAGTAATCTGAGCGACTAATGTTTGAGATTTTAAAATAGGTTATGTTTTTCTTGTTCTTTTTAGCACATAAAATCGCCTATGCGTAAGCATGAGTTGATACGTAAGCAGTGGCGTTTGAAAAATATGCTATCTAAAGCTAGAGCTCCAATTCTGAGCAAAATCGCTTCATATTATGTCAGATCCTGAGGTTCCGAATTTGTAAGCTCAGATAAAGATGCCAGTTTTAATTTGTAAGCTCAGATAAAGATGCCATGACAGCGTTTGGTACGCTTCGTTGAGTTTGTTTCTTTTTATTTTTTTTACTGCACGGACATTGTTTTAGATGTTCCAGCAAACTGTGTCTGCGCAAATGCTTCAAGATTGTGAAATCGATTATAATTTTCATTCGATGTCTCTTCTGGCGGTATATCTATAAATAATATTCTGCGATCGGGGTTAGCGCTCCCCACCTGTTGTGTGTTAGAGGAAATAGGCTTTTGCGATCATTTAATATTATATCGCAAACGTGTTATTTCCTCTCTTATTCCTTGCAATTTTTGTTTCAAAGTGCACTTTATTGCCAATCGCGTGGTGTTTTCACTGTCTCTTTACTGCGATTCTCGGATTACCCGTTCCTTTCATCATACCGTTTTGTATTTATCATTGAGTAAAAAGCTTGACTGGTGGTGTATGCAAGAAGCGAAAACGAAAAGGCAGTGAAAGCAGATTTTGTTGAATTTAGGTAAATGTGTTACTTTTTCGTGAGGTCTTCAAACAAACAAGGCCTATATCATTTTTATGCCGTTACTATGGTCATTACGAGACCTTTCACAGTAAAATTTATGATTTTTTGAAAAAAAAACTTGCCAATCAGCTGCGAGATGTTACATTTCTACCGTCCATAAAAATCTTCACAACGCTGGCGGTTTTTGAAGTAGAGCTTATCTCGTAAATCAGCCATCTATGCAGTGTGTTAACAAAGCCTGGAAATCTTTCAAGAACTTCGAAATAAACCTTCACGTCGATACGTACAAAAAAACACAAAAAATAAGGTCGTGGTTCTGTGAGAAAACATCCAATGCTACTAGCCCTTGAGGTCCCTCGTGCACCACGTTTTTTGCTGAACTTTGCACAACCATAACTCACCAGCCGGTTGGCTAGAGAGCTGTTCAAACCTCTCTAAAGATACGGGAAGTCTTGTAGTTTAAATTTTTTTTAATTGGAAAGGTTTGGGTTTTGTTTTCTTTGGATGACGTTATAATGGGGGAAGTTTACGCGCATTTTGACCGAGGCACATCGGGCCCTGGGCGCCAAAACAAGCAGCCAATTTTTGACTCAAGTTTTTATTAGAAACTAAGCTATAATATGAGTATTTAGAGCCCTTGATTGACTTTCTAGCTTTTCTGGTTCCAAAATTATGGCTCAAACACCAAAACTTCTTGGACATATTTTAGAATAATATCAAAGGTATGATTTGCCCATATTGGGAAAGTTCTTGTCAGCCATAACTCTGCAGCAGATTGAGCTAGCTAGAGAGCTATTCGAACCCTCTAAATATGCGGAAAGTCTTGTAGTTTCGACTTAAAAATTGGAAAGTTTTGGATTTTTGTTTTTGTCGATGACGTCATAACGGGAGTAGGTTTATGCTTATATGGATGACGTCATCAAGCCCTGAGGGAGCCCTTTTTTGACTCGAGTTTTTATTGGAAACTCGGCTATAATACGAGTGTTTAGACAGAAGGTTTGATTGGCTTTCTAGCGTTTCTGGTTCAAAAGTTATTGCCAAAAACACCCAAATTAATTAGGGAAATCCCCTAGGGAATAATTAATTAATTTGTGGTTTTTTGGGCGTAACATTTGACCCAGAAGAGCTAAAAAGCCATTCAAACCCTCGAAAGACTCGTATTATAGCCTTATAGTTTCCAATGAAAACTCGAGTCAAAAAATGGGTCTTGGCGTTGGTACCCAGAGCCTGATGAAAATGAATAAACCTACTCCCATTATGACGTTATTGACAAAAACAAAAATCCAAAACGTTCCAATTTTATTAAGTAGAAACTACAGGACTTTCCACCAGGAGCAGGCAAATTTTTGGGGTACGAAGGATTTTTGCCCGAATTTCCCCAAACTTGCTCGAAAAATAGTTGCGCCACTTAATTTATGCGAATATTTTCTCATGAAACCAAAGGTGTTCATGCGATTCTGCACACGTTGGGCGCCATTCTGCCCTGCATTTTCAGAGACTTTGCCCAGATTTCAAGGGATTTTGCGAAGGTTTCAAAGGTTTTCACGGATTTTTCCCAGATTTCCGCAGATTTTTCCCAGATTTTGAGGGATTTTGCCCGGATTTTCATCAAATCAAAACTTTTGGGGGTGCACTTGTACCCCCACTTCCTACACAACTGCTTTTAGCATCTTTAGAGGGTTTGAATAGCTTTCTAGATCAATCTGCTGCTGAGTTATGGCTGACCAAAACTTGCCCAATATGGGCAAATCATACCTTTGGTGTTATTCTGAAATTTGTCCCATAATTTTGTTTTTATAGCCATAATTTTGGAATCAGAAAAGCTAGAAAATCTGTCAATGGCTCTAAATACTCACATCATAGCCTAATTTTCAATAAAAACTTGAGTCAAAAATGGCGCGCTGGGTTGGCACCCAGAACCCGCTGACTTCGGTCAAAAATGCGTAAACTTTCTCCCAGTATGACGTCATCGACAAAAAACACAAATACAAAATTTTCCAATTTATTTAAATCGGAACTACCGTACAAGACTTTCCGCATCTTTAGAGGGCTTAAACAGCTCTCTAGCTCAATCGCTTGGCGAGGTATGGCCGAACAAAGAGTTGCCCAAATTGGGCAAATGTGCTGACTAGGGCAATCAATTTTTGTCTTAAAAACTGAAAGTTTTGACTTTATAATTTGCAAATTTTGACTTTACTTTGACCTATAAATTTTCTGCGTTTGCAACTGCGAAATAATTCAGCCTTAGGTGTTTAGGTTAACGCAGAAGCATACAGGCACTCTAAGCTTCAAAAAAAAAAAATTGGTTGTTTAACTTTGGGGATGATATATTGATAAGTAGCCTACATTAATAACTGCAGTAGCGTCAAAACTGAGAACATCATAAAGTTGAAACACTATGCGCATAAAGAATTGAGTATTTACCAAAACAATTATTATAAGTCCACTTCTTGCCTTACCACGCCTTTCCTGCATAGTATTCAATCGTCCATTAGTGCGCAAAACAACATCATGACGTCAGAAATTGCAACAAACGCATTAATATTACAGAATAGCAACTAAATTTGCAAAAGCATATCAACATCTGTTGTTGTAGTTTCAATAAAATATCGATAAAGAGTAAAGAAAACTGTGCTGCATGAAAATCTGACCCAGCGATAAATTTTGACCTAATGCTAAATTTTGACTTTTTTTGGCTAATAATTTGGGATTTCCTCATGGTATCAGCGTGAAAATTGGTTTGTGGACGTTTCATAAACTTTAGAAAAGGCTGAAAATTTTTGACTTTATTGACTTTTGGTTGCCCTAGTGATGACTTAAAGGACTAAACAGGTGCGTTGCTAGACATATAAATAGATTCTTGCTTATATTCGTCATCAATTTTCAAGTTATACGCAGCATCTAAGCGCAATATAAACGAAGTATCTAATAATAATTAATGAGGTATAACACGAAACAACTATCCTCTAGCGATGCCAGTGATGTTATAAACTCGGTACTCTCAGACAGTTACACAGCAAATGATTCATCCTTATCAGAGCCGGAAATTGGTGGTGGATTGAATGGATCGCTGCATCAAATTATTGAGGCGGGTTGTTACTGCACTGTAAAAGTTTATTCCAGTGATGGCAAGTTCAAAATGATTGTAGAAGTGGTGCTAAGGGGACCTGGTGATTATGGTGACTTTGAAGTTAATTTTCTGAAAAGATCTAACAATATTAGAAACGAATTTGTGTTTCCAGACAGGGATGATATTGCCTTTGCTAAAAGTTTTTAGCGTGCTGTAAGAGACTTCATCTGTAGCAGCCGACAAAGGGGCCTTTCTGATGGTTTGAGATATGACGCCCATATATCTCCGTATTCGTATAGAACTTGAAGGTTTTAAGTCTGAGAAACGGTTGCAAGGCGTGGGACCCAGAGTGACAATTCAATTCGTATCTCGGCAGTTACATCGTAGTCTGCTTCATTTCGTTACATTCTTTTGTTGCAATTTGTTAATTTGTATAAATTCTGTTGTAACCAGAAATCTTGCTATTTGTTGAAATCTCTGCGCTTTTTTGGAAGAATTCGTTGTGTTGCACCTAACTATGACAGGATTCTTAGAGGTAGTTCAAAGGTACAACACAGTGGTCCATGAAACAAGAATAAAGCAGGATATCATAATCAATAAAATAAAAGGGCTATTTAGGCAGCGGTTTAGAACCTAAGGGCCAATGACAGAAATATTTTTAGTTCTAAAAAAGACAGCACCATCACTTTTGTATCAGCAACTTTTGATAGGCTATGAGAAAAAAGCAGTGGGCTATTTGTTGTTTATTTGGCCTAGGACAATTTAGTGCAAGTTTATTTAAAGGAAAATATTAGGTACCCGGTATGGACCTACAGGGACCCGATTTCTCTGATTCTAAGAACCTGATGATAATTTTCTCTGATTCTAGGGACCCGATTTTCAATTCTAGGGACCCGAATCGGGTCCCTAAAACCCCTTAAAAAAAACTGATTTAGTGTCAATATGACTTTTGATAACTCTTACGTGGAATAAGGAACGGAATGTTGAGTTTTAAATCACAAACATTTTACCATCTCAGATTAAACAATAACGCTTTTTTATGCTCAGTGCAGACTGGTTTCGTTTCAATTACTGACCAAAACTGCCATCAACCGTACGCTCTGCACAAAATAATCAAATTCACAAGACAAACGTACGCAACTTTGGGAATCTATCAGGAGAAAGAAAAGTGCAAAGTGTTGGAACACCAGATTCAGGCAGATTTCATTTTCGGAAACTAACTCAGAGTCTAAGGCCATGGATTTCACTGGAATATCTAAGATCCTGAGGGAATAATATCAACAATCGTCGACGAAGGAAACAGCCCGAAACTCACCATTCTCAGTGTTGCAAACTCCTGGTTTGTAAGAAAATAAAACTGATCACACTTATCAGCGAAAAACGCCTTCAAATGTCCCCTTTTAAACAATGTAGACCAAGTTTTTCAAAAGAATTTAATGCTTCGAATCAATAAAAAATTCCATCTATTCTAAAACACGCTTTGCCCCCAACTTATTTTCCAACGTTGATTGCTACAATGCACTGTCAACTGTTTACTCAAAAAATAAAAACATACTCTGTATGCCATGAAAGCAGTTGATTCTTTGGGGAGATTTGCTCCTTTCGATAAATACTGCATCCTTGCCTCGTTGATTTTTATCGTTTTGCTGATTTTCAAAACCTGCACTGTGCATGTAGCAATTCTGTTACTGAATGCCACCAACGTGTCTTTGATCACCAGATTCCTTTCTCTGAATTTCAATTTTAGCGTTACAATTGACATCACATGTAAACTCAGCCTTGGCACTTCATTGTGATATTACAAAAAATTAAGAAATACAACGTAAAATCCGGCAAAAATCAATACATAGCAAATCAGAATCTCGGTTCTTATCAAAATGAACGAAACAACAAGTGCAAAACGTCCTGCTAAGGTCCACGGAAACCGTGAAACAGAGCTCGTAGCGTAGGGTGTTTGAAAATCTAGAAAAGAATCGCCAAAGATTGAATCGTTTCTTGCTGAGGCTTCAAGTGCCCTGCTGATATCTATACACTGTGGATTAAAAGTCAAAAAGCTAGAAAAGCATTTGCTTATCATAGTTCATACTTCATGGGTTTCGCTTTTCAAACCACAGTGTGTTCTGAACTATATCTGCTTTTGCAAACCAAATTTAAAAAATGTGGTAATTCTTACGCATAACAACAAATACTAAGCGTTTGCAACTGAACAAAGCAACTGAGCGTTTGTAAGATTTTTTTATATCTTGCACATACTCAAAACTTTCGCAAAATCGAAACAAAGGTATACGGAAGGCCTTTCTATGTAAAGCACCAATCACAGACATACTATGTGTTGACATTTGTTGGTTTGGGGGAAATATTGGAAGTCTTACTCTTTAGAAAAAAGGCTTCGATAAGGTATAAAACCGAAGTCAAAAACCCAAAGATATCCGCAGCCAGTCGAGCAGCGCAGTGAAAATAGTCAAATGAAACACAGTGCAAATAACTCGCAAGCACGATAGAGGCTGTAAGATAATGCAAGCACGAAAAGGCAGACCACACAAAATCGATTGATCCGAATATTGAAATTTTGCTTGCCAGGCCAACTATGTGCAGCAAGAGGATGATGAGGCTCACTGCCCAACTGATAATGTACGCCGCAAATGCCCATGTACGTCCGGAGTCACATCCATCATTAAAATAAGGACAACGATATCCAGAGGCGTTCAGGAGAGCGAAAGTTGTGCAGCCAAATATACATATCACAGACTTAATAATTCCATTTTTGCTCCAAATAAACTCTGCAACAACAAAGGCAAAAGTTTGTAAGCACATTTAGCCTATTGGATGTTTTTCATACACAGTAAGTAGTTCCGGATAATACGCGTTGGTATCTCACAACTACCAAGTGCTGACATAACAGAATGTTAATCTATTGCAAACTGTGCAGCAATTGCAAATGTACATCCCATAAATGGCAAAAAGAAGGTACAGACTCTAATTAACGTTGAACAGCATTTCACACAGGGCCGTGGGAATCGCCCCCCGCACCCGGGGGGGGGCCCCAGCCATGTCTAGGGGCCCCGCCTCAGTTGCAATGCTTTTACTGTTTTACTTTTTTAATTTTGAAAATTATG
>JGI24021J15306_10006543_pt1 | contig 14050 bp, 7 predicted proteins | sample Ectturendosymbi1_FD_15306 | JGI IMG/M metagenome (IMG submission 15306) | reverse complement strand
TGTCAATTCAATGCAAAATCAGGCGCGATCGACCAACTTGGACTCGGCGATCGACCTGTTGGCCACCGCCGGAAAAAAATTCAAGGACTGAGGATGCGTAATGTCACGTGAAATCGATTTCGTATTGAAAAGATGTGCTGGTTGATTTGACTGCGTCGCCGCTGTGGAGGCCGGTTACTTCAAAACCGACATGTGCAGATTCGAATCATCGTGAAGCCCAGTCGGTTGATTCCTCGAAAGGTCACAACAAACCGATAGCTCTCAACTCAGCTCAGCGCGCTATTGAAGCAATGCCATTGGATGGTTCGAGACCTTGGCTCAAAGTTCTGCCACCGCAAACCCTGAGTGAGATTTTCAGTAAGAACACCACCATAGTGAGCAATGGCGACAAAATTAAGGCTTTCGCGAGAGGCAGCTTTGTCTTCTTTACAAAAGATATACTGACAAAGGTTGTCGCGCCGCTAATTTTCGCGCAGGCGGCGATGCCGGAACGCGAATCTGCAAAATGCAGACAAGCTCTCAAAGCTATCTCTGTTTTACGAGATCCGATCTGTCGGTTCAGTCACGTGACAAAGGTCGCTGACATTACGTCGGCCTAGTTGTTTCACGCAGGCGCGATCAGGTGGGTAACGAGGTTAGATGGCGCCCGGGATAAGAAACAAGTCTGGTGCCCCCATGTTCTAACCTGAGGTCTTTCGGAAGCAAATGTACTGTATTGAAGAGAGTACTTGTGACATTGTTGGGACTTTTCGGCGCCCCCCGCAGTTATTTGGCGCCAGGGGAATTGTGTCCCCTTTGCCCCCCTTCGTTACGCCTCTGCTCCCACCATCCGTCGTCCACGACAATTGGGCGGGAAAAAAAACAAAACAGCAGCTGATACCTTGGTCCGGGTTTGGGGGTTCTCCCCGCAATCAGATCATCCAGTATTTCTTCCATATCGCTCGGCTTCAAATCCTCCTGCACCGCAAGTACAGAACAAGACTTGTTACAGCGTCACAGCACATTGACAACAACAGGCGACCAGTGCGCATTCGGTGGCATTTTGTGCGAGCAACTTCTCGTGCGTGTTTTGGAAAGCGGACTCCTTGCGCATATCAAGGTTAAATTTTCGTTCGTTGCAATGCACTCAAATGTGTTGTTGGGGATAGCTCATGCTATGTGCATATTTTTGCCTGGACAGGGGAGTATGTAACAATCACAGATTCTTTGCAAACGCTTTTCACGGCGACAGAACTAATTCTGTTCAACAGTGATATTTTCAACACATCGCTCGCAGAACTAAACAAACCCTTGAGCAAACAACCTGCGATTTGAGTAGTAGGCAAGATTTTTAGAACATTAAAATAACACTTGCTCATTATTTAACAAAGATTAAAAATATCTGTATTGCGGTTCGCGCGACACAATTGCAAAAAGCTGGTGCACGAAAACGGTATTTTAGGTTTTACTCAGCCTTTTTCATCGACAGACTTGAGAAGTTAAATTAATTGTAATGTCAGTTTTTATCTCCGCAGTTTTCGCGGCTTGTCAGCCGTGAAAATAGCGTCAAAACAAAAGACTTGCCGCTCATATGCGAGGAGCTCCGTACACTTTTGTAGTAACTTTATCTTAAGACGGTTTCGTTTAACACAGTGGTTCCCAAACTTGTTCGAGCCGTTACCCAAATCAAGGTATCGACTATGACTTATTAACCTCAATAAGAATCTTTCGCATTTCAGGTCGAAAATTTCTTTTGATCGCTCATAATACAGAACATTAATGTGGCTTTGGATCTGCGTTACCCGCGAAGGCTAATTTACCCCCACTTTGGGAACCACTGGTTTAACAAAACAATTCACGAGTGTTTTGACAAAGAGAAAGCTGCCAAGACCTCCTGACCCCCCCTTCCGATGCCCACGGCCACTCACGTAGTACATGTCGTTGATTTGAATCATCGGAGCGTTGACGCATGCGCCGAGGCATTCGACCTCCACTAAAGTGAACATTTTGTCCTTCGTAGTTTGGCCGGGCTTGATACCGAGCTTGTCCTCGATGACTTTCAAGACCCCGTCCGAGCCGCAGAGCATGCAGGGGGTAGTGGTGCACAGCTGAAGGTGGTACTTGCCGACCGGATTTCTATGACGATAAACATCAGCGCTATTTGCGGTGGCACCCGGAAAAGTCTACGATTCTTTCAACACGTTACTCGAATTGCAAACATAGTTGCGGTTCCGATTATATAATGACACTAGTGATTACCACACGTTTGGAATTTTCAGTCACATTTCCGAATCGCATGTCAAGGTTATTTTCAGGTTATAGGCGTTCTGCACAAACGTTTGATTTTATTTTCCGAGGTGGGTGAAAAACTCAAATTAGTATTTTCTACATTTTTTCTTACTTTCCGACATGAGCGAGAAGGACTAATCGTCCGACAAACCCAAATGTGCCTTTGCCAAGCAGGCGAATCTGAACCACATGCGTGAGTATTGCGAACACGACCCGACGTTCACGCGCAACAACAGACAGCACTTCAACCACATTGACAAGGAAACTATTATGGTTATAAACTTAGTGGACACGACATGTGAAACGAAAAAACAGCGGTAAGTCTAAGGTAAACTGCGAACCAGGCCAGTAGCCACGGGAGACATGGGGACAGCGACCCCCCCCAAATTTTTTGTGCCCTTCTACATTTTGTTGTGCCCAGAAAATTTTCTATTATATTTATCTAATAAAAACGTAATAATAAAAACAAAAATCTTGCCCACTTAAAAGGTATTTCGCCCCCCCAAATCTTGAAACCTGGCTACGGGCCTGCCGCAGACATCGCAGATAATTTTCATATTTTCAAAGCAACGACAATAATCACAGAGTCTTTGTACATTAAGCTCTAGCTTTGGTGCACACAATCCCACTCGCCTGTTGTACATCGTGTAGAACGTCGCCACTTCGTAAACTCTCATCGGAGGAACTTCCAATATACTTGCAACTTTATTCATGGCTGATATCGGCAGCCAGCCGTGTTGGCGCTGAGCCAAGTCAAGTATCGGCATTACCGCAGCGACCTTGTGGCCTTCCGGATAGTTCGACAAAATTGCATCGACCCTCTGCGAGTACGCAAGAAAATTTTAGCATTTTTAAAACTCTGTTGAACTGGTAAAAGAAGCGGGAAAACAGTAAAACAAATCTGCGAGATTATCCACATTGAGACGCTACTAAGTAGAGTATTCTGAAACTACAACTTCGCCAACAATGCATTTGTAAACGGGTGAAGGAATCTGTATCCCATTATAAACTGTGTTTTGTACGGTAGTTTAAGAAGTGATTCATACGGTGTTGCATGATGAAGTGTGAAACTATGTCAGGGTAGCGAAAGATGCAACTGACATAATCTGACAGGTTTAAGGGCTGCAATGAACAGATATACACAATACAATTAGTAATAGAGTAGAATTTCGCCAGTAAAAACTACAGTATGAGGGAGAGAGGCTTCCCTTGACTTACTGTCTGAGTACCTGCATATCAATGGAGCTTCGCTTTGACGCGATGCTGTGTTCTAACTTGGGTAACGAATATTTTGATATGGGCCATATGAAATGTTCACACGAACGGCATTTGGCCCACGGGCCACAGGTTTCCCACACCTGGCCTATAACGACGCTTTTTCTCTGATCCCAAGAAGTGACATTATACAGTAATTCTACTGTATTTTCAAAAATGATTTTTCCACTGGATTTCACCCTACAAGCATATTTACCACAAATCAACAGGTTAGTGGGAAAATATATGCCATATAACTGAAGCAGATATTGTGAACCTGGAGGATTTGAAACCATCAAAAGCAGTGACAGCTGGCCCCAGGCTTTGTGTCAGTTTTTGAAACAAAAAAGTTCCTATTGCAATCACCTACTGAGGATCACATAAAAATGATACATGGGCAAGACATGTTATCACCATGTGCATATTGTGATATCAAAAACTTTTTGGAGATTCTTCCATTTGGAAGTTACACAAGTTTTATTCTTGTTAGTTTAAAAAGAACAGCATTTAAATTAAATGTATACATGGAGTTTTTGATAAAACTGTTTGAGAATAACATGACAAGCATATTCACCATGAAAAACAACTTTTTTATCAAAGATGATTTTTCTGCTGACAGCAGTTTCTTGAGACCAACATCTATAGGTAATGGTTTTGTTGNCAATATNTTGATGAAACTCTTCTAATCCAGCATTGAGCCAGGAAAATTCGCCTAGACTGGAGTGGGAATACTTGTAAGCCCTCAGCTGGCAAACTGTGTTGTTGAATGGATCCCACTAGGACAGTGGTTTTCAACATGGGGGTTGCAACCCTCACAGGGGGCGTGAACCATTTATGGAGGGGTCATGAGTAGATATTTTATGTACACAGCTGTATCATATTTACTTTATTCGAGTTTTAGCTGGGGGCTGTTTGTTTATGGTGGATTACTGTAATGGGTTGCAGTACAAAAAAGGTTGATAACCACTGCACTAGAAGGATGTGACCTGACGGTTCTGGATGATGAGACAATGGAATGGTTGCTCAACACTTGCCCTGAGATCTAGTGCAGCCTAGCAGGAGTTTGAAAAACTGGCTCAAAAGAAGAAGTGNCACTGCTGGTTATTTGGTTTTGTTACATGCAACATCAAGAAATTTGTGTNAGTACCNGGGTTTTCCAGAAGTCCGCCCTAGGCCTTGGGGAAATAAGACGTGAACCAAATAACTGCCCAGGCTGTTATACAGCAGTTGCNTATTTCCTGTGTCTGAACAAGTACACATGCAAACGTTTTGTTCTAGTGGTTTCAAATGCAGTGGGCCTTCAATAGCTCTTGAAAAGGTGATCTGGGCTGCGATAAAAAAGTTTGCCGACCACTGGTGTAAAATGACTACTACAAATAGTATTCAAACTCAGTACGGTATAACGTTGGATGTACTGTGTAAGGTGACAGGTACAAATACTGGTACNGTAGTAATCAACTCAAATATTAGCACCATATAAATGCCCACCTAAAATAAGCACCTATGGGTGGACTAACGACCANGCAGCTTTCCGGAAAACCCCGGTATAAATATTTGGCAGTTGTGTTGAATTGCCATAACAAATAAATCTGATATTAATGCCCAAGATTAGTTTTAAACAAGAATGTCACTATTAATGCTGCCTTCATATTTTTTTGAATGACTGTAGTTTTTGAAATATATAATGATGTTGCTGCTAAAAATCTTTAACAACTAAGATTTGTTGCACTTAAAGAATTTCAAAAACTTTAGGAATCCTAATAAGCAAATCTTTGCACTGTGCACTCATAGTACTTTTATCAATTTAAGCTGAATAAAAATCAGTTCTTAGATGGTGACTGTTTGGTGTTAGCTGAGTTATAAGTTAATATGAGGACTTTACACTACCATAACCCACCAGTCGATTCAGCTAGAGAGCTGTTCAAATGCTGAAAAGATGCAGCAAGTCCTTTAGTTTGGATTTAAAAAAATTGGAAAGTTTTGTATTTNGGGCTTTTTGTGGGTGATGTCGTAAGTGGGGCAGGTTTACACATTTTTGGCCAAGGTCATTGNGCCCCAGGCCCCAACTGCAAGAACCCAATTTTTAACTCATTTTNATTGGAAACTAGGCTGTAATACGAGTCTTTAGAGCCTTTGATTGACTTTCTGGTGTTCCTGTTTCAAACGTTANGGCCNAAAACAAATTTGGGTAAAAAATCCCAANTTGTTTTTCACCCAAATTTTGTTTTTTGGCCATTAACTTTACAAATACAGACTGGGCAAACTAAACAGAAAACAGGTTTTTCTCTTTCTGTGGCCTAAAACAAAGCAGTAGAAAAACCAATTCTGCTGTGCAGGCTGGTTTTAGTCATTTTAGGAAAGTGGCAAACACCAGACAGGTTTTTCATTTGTGACCATGTGCATAGCAGCATACTAAACTATAAGCCTAGAAAAAGCAACAACTGGGAGATGGGTAGTTTTCCTTATGAAGCACCTGCTAGTGAGGCTGGTGTAGCATCTTTTATTTACCGTAAGCCTGGATACAATTACATATTAAAGAAAACTAGACACTTTTGTTTCTGATTTGTTTTACAGTTGGTTTTATCCTAAATTTATCCTGCAATATGTGTGTTTTAACCTTCGAGCTTGCATTACTCACGATACTAATAATAATCTAGCTGAGCCAGAAAAGGCAAACATACAAATTTTGCAGTCTTCAAAATAATCTTGCAGATATGCATCACCAAAATGCTTGTAATAGAAGTTGTTGATAGTTTCATTGAATGTGCAATATTATATGCAAATTGTATAGAGCAATAAACAAAAATAATTCCCAATCCTCACGTTCTTTTGCTTTGCAGGAGCAGCACGTTATATCCCATCACAGACCACTTTTGGTGAACAATGAAATTTTGGCGCTACTTCTCATATCTGATCCCAAGAGTTTCTAGCCATTATCCCCATGCTAAAAAACTGCTGCAAACATTTGTAGAGCTTGCTAAATGTGAAAGGGTTATGACAACCCAGGCCAAGCTTCATTTTAGGTGGGTTTACTCTTTATCTGCCACGCCTAGATTTTTGTGAATCTGAGCACCTGATTCACCAAGGGAGACGATTACAACCCAGCACTACCTGTTTAAGTGTGTTGATTATCTAGCAACTCTTTCTCATCCATATGCAACATCACAAGTTGAAACTGGGCAGTAACAAAGCTTATTCCACCCAATCCAATAACTTTCTGGTTCCTTCAATGCCCTGACATCCTTGCATTACTTTGTTTTTCTTGCTGGAATACTAATTATCACCAAATAAAATCAGCTCAACTTTACTCCTACATAGCTTTCTGTAAGAAACATTATTGTGCATTTGCACTCACTGTGTATTTCACAATAGTCTACCATAACTATATAACAATATCCATCATAAACAACTATATGACAATATCACATAGATGATAACAATTTTCTCTATCAGCCTCACTACATGCCAAGATTTAGACAAAAAAGTAAATAAATCTCATTACCTTGTAGTTCTCATCTGTGAAATCAAAAGGTGTACTGGGATTATTATCAGGAGTGTCAACATGGGTGAATATCGCTCCACCACTAGCTGCTGCAGATCTATGGAAAAGCTTTACATTTTTTCCAACCTGAAGAAATACATTAGCATGCATGGATAAACCAATCAAGTACAAGTAAAATACACCATTTAAAATATAATCTTTTTAAACTTGTTTTTGTTCTAACTTCAAACATAGGTGTAGAGTCCATCCAAATTCAAACCATAAAAACAATAAATTTTTTCAAACAATAGTATAAGCTGCAATCACTCAACATAAAACTTTACAGATTTGTCCACAGATTTTTATACCAAGTCAGTCTGAGTCTTAATCCATATGCTTAAAACTTATAAAAAGCAAACGAAAAAAAGTCATGAAAATATTGTCACGTCTCTTTAAATCAGTGGTTTTCAACCTTTTTCATGCAGCAACCCATTTTGCAACCCAATTTTACCTAACGACCCCCTTCTGAAAATTTCCAGTCAGGCACATGAAATTATGTTGTGTTTGCACAATAGAAAATCACAACGACTAAAAAATAACATACACAATCACTGCGTTGAACAAAGACTCATTTTGTAAATTCATGTACATGGCAGCATCAATGAGAAAGACCCATGCTGTATACAATTCAATCCATAGCAAATCTCACTGAAAACAAGAGTAACTCCCAAGTTAGCTACTGTAATCAGATATCTAATTTACAAACACAGCACCTTCTTATGTCACGAAGTTATTCATGCGTTGCCAAACACAACAGTACTGTAATGGTCATAATCACACTTAAAACAATTATGAATAAAAAAATAGGCTATCATTTCTGCCAGGTGATCTTATTATTTTGGCTACGACAAAAAGTGGTTCCATTTAAGAACTATACATAAAATATACAATTATGAATATTTTTATCAGAAGCTTTGCGGCCCCTAGAAAAAGGGTAAATGATCCCTACAGGAATCGTGACTCCCAGGTTGAAAACCACTGGTTTAGAAATTTATATGTGGTGCATATAGCTTTTATGCAATTTTACCAAATTTTTTTGCATCAATTCTTAAATGTTTTTGAGAAAAACATACCTATTAGTAAATGTACTGCTTGCTCAGTAACAGCATAAACATTTGATACAATCCTCAGTTATGGACAATTCTGTAATGGTGGATTCACATACGCCAGTGATTCCCTTTGTCTACTCACGTACCATTTTTACATTTCATACAGAGTTCTAGTGCTGTGTTTCCCCAATAGTAAGACCGAGCATGATTTTTGAGGATGATTTTAATATAAGCCCTACCCTTAGAATAAGCCCTAGTTGACTGGTGGGAATTTGAGATAAGCGAAAACTTTGATGGAATTTTGTAAACTGATGATCTGCAAGACATTCGAGAGGATGATGATATGATTGTTTTTGAATAAATTGTTGTTAACGAGTTTCTGAATAAAAAACATGTTTATGATAAGTAAATGTAGATAGTTTTTCATAATTTGTGTTAATTTAGAAATCTCTTAATTTTTAGTTTCTAACTTCATTTTTTGATCTATCAAAATAAGACATCCCTTGAAAATAAGCCCTGGTGTAAATTTAGGAATGAAAATTAATATAAGCGCTGTCTTATTATCGGGGAAACACGGTACCACCTACATTTAGATAACCCCAAAACTCACAAATAAACAGAAAAACCCAATAATGTTTAACGAATAGCTTTGAAAAGGTTATTAGCTTGAAAACCTTAAAGTTAAAAAAAAGGTTGAAAACCCTAAAGTTAAAAAAAGGAACAAAAAAACACAACATAATTTTAATGAGATGAACAAAGTTATCTTTTCTTGGCCTGTTGGTCAATGTGAAGAATTTCTTTGCTAACAGTGTACTGAAAATCATGCTCAGATGCATGAATGAATAAGGGCAAGACTTTAATACATCAGTGAAGTAGAGCATAAAATGGAGCATGAGATTTCACGTTCTACTTCATTGGTGTGTAGAATTAATGTTTACGACACTGACTAGATAATTTATGTTCATTTACTGCTATTTTGTTTTCTTTCTATTAAACCTAAATAAGTTTCTCATGTACCATCTGGAAGATCTTTGAGTACCAGAAGTAGTATGCACACCATAGTTTGGGAACCGCTGACTTGAGGTTTCAACTATGACTAGCAATGTTGAGCATGAAACCACGCTGTACTCTCATCATAGGCCATGCGATTGACAAGATATTTAACCAATGCACAAGGTAACACTGCACAACTGAGGGAACAATGAATCTTACAGAAAGAGCAAGGATTCGGAAGGCAATAGCTACACACTGGTACAGGGGCAAGTGGTAGACAGTGATGGTGGTCAGTACGTCAAAAGCAGCTAGAAAAAGAACAGGTAAAATTAGATCAACCTTGCACACAGCTATGACATAGTTAAGAAATCCTAAGGTCTAGTTCATGCAAATGTAGTTATGGCAGGATCAGAAGTATGATGAAATCTATGTTACTTAGTCAGTGCTTTACATACCTGAATCAACGTTTAATGCAACTATTAAAATTTGATATTGTAAAATGTGATATTCAAAAATTGTTATGTACGTAATATTTATAAAAAAATCTGTGATCCCAAACTGTTAGAAATATTAAAATATGTTTTGAAAAAGAAGAGCATGAACATGATTTTATTCTTGGACTAAATCAGGTATTTCAAGGCAGAAAACTAAGACAACAAAAGTTTTGGAAACTGTAGTGTGTATTTTTAAATATACAGTTAGTCAAACACTGTTTTCCTTTTTTAACCTAATTAACACTACCTAAGAAAATAACTCATTTAAATCACAACGAAAGCTTAAATTAAAGAGGATTTATCTAAAAACAATGTTTAGTCTTGAAAGTACCCAGCTTAGAACATATCACTCATATGAAATAAAGCAAATGAAATTAAAAGATATATTATTTTACTCATTAAAACACCAACCATGTAATATACTCAAATTTTAAAATGTACTGTTGATAAATAAGAAGTGAGAAATTTGACTTAAAAATTGTTCATTGGCTAAGGAACATTCAGTATTTTCAAGATTTTAAATTTTATTTACTGAGCCACAAACTGAGTTGATTCTTTCTATTATTGCACATGGGATGGTTGGGTTAACTACAATCATGTAAACAACCGTTTGCTGTGATAGAAGATGCTGATGGCCCATAGGAGATTCACAATAAATCCAAACACCTAATACACTGCCAATGTGATGATGTGCCAAGCAATTTGTGCTACATCCATGATGGGCAAACCATCCATTGCATAGCTAAATTCAATGATTGTTTATTCTGTATGCAATGACTGATGGCATAGAATAGATATATAGTCGTTTTTATCTTTAATGGAATAATGGGCATTTTGTTTGAAGTGTTTGAAATCTAAACAGTTTTTTGCTTGCAACGTCTATGGAAAGAAATCTTTTCTCAGCAAAGAATCAGACACTTTTAGATCTTACAGAGTATATATTTCACCTACGATGTAGACATCATCTGCTCTTATTCAAATAGAAATATTTTGCTTGCTTTGTTGTGATTCACTGTTGCTTAATATGTCAAGATGTCTTTGATTCTTTCCACTAGATAAATGAATGATGCACATGCACCCATGCAATATTCAACACAAACAAACAATTTAATGGTATGATAAAAACAGTAACATAGTCAACCCAAGGTTTGGGGGGAAATGCTTTGACTTTAAGTGAGCAAAAGTGTTTTGTCAGGGACACTGACTTCCGTTCCAAAGCACAAAAATATGACAAGATGCGCTAGATATTTGGGAGGGCCATACATGGCCCCCTTCTCTACGCCTATCGGCAGAAACGTCAATAAGAAGTATAAATACTGTAACATTCGGATACACAAAAATATGTATGATAGTAACTACGCTTAATGCTACTTACCAAGAAAGACGTAATTTGTCTCAGTGAGGAGAGCATGAGCGATATCTTAACCAAAATATAGAAAATAAGACGTCTACTGCGATGTAATATTTCTCGGTTTGAAAAACTCAGATAATTTCGCCTACAAGTCTCGCTAAATTTACGACTGACAACACGTTCGCACGATGTCCAGCAACAACACCACAGCAGACTTGCTCCACTGGACTGCATCACCAGTGCGATTGCGAATTTTTTACCACATCGGAGCTTCGCACGATGCGGTGTCAAGCGAAATTTCTGACCTCTGCGAAATTTCTGAGCTATTATTGTTTGTGTAGGGAAAAATAATCTTCCTATTGCTAGTAGGAAGACTAAAATTCCTATATAGGTACAGCCTTTTTAATTAAGTGGGATCGAATCTTAACTGTACCACGGTCCATGTTCACAGATACTCGTCTGCTTAATGTACCGACTTACATCTGATACTTCTCTATTAAGCTTACCGGCAATAAACACAAAACATGTTTTATTCATCGACTTTTATTAATATTACGAATATGTCACAAAAATAAATAATCAATGGTACTCACCAAGTATTTGACTTTATTTTGATACACTTCTCGAACAAGAACACTCATGCAACTGTCAATGAAAGTAGTTTGATTCACTTCCTAACTAATATTTTAATAGGACACTCAAACTCAAAAGCAATTATCTGTTCAACGATTTGACTGTGGTTCAACTACTTGACTCGTTTCAATTCTCATCGTTTTAGTTCTGAACGCTTCGCATGAAACTGAGTCTCGTTAACGGAAACTAATCATTAGTCAAAGTGAACCGCTGTTCTTCAGCAATAGTCATGTTTCAGTTAGTGACACGAAGTCTGAATTTTGTCAAGTCATTCTCTTCGATACAACAAGTTACTTTCTTAACATTAAATAAAGTACATTACAAACTGGCATGAGTTAACCCGGACAAGCCAATTCTTGATGTCCAATTTNACAGGGGTTAACCCGGACATGCCAATTTTATAAACTGGTAAGGAAGACTCCTTATTTTATTGCCTATTCNAGCAGAGTNCTCCCCGGACAAACCACCAACCTTGACCGGTTTAAATCCCTGGACAGGACTTACCCAGTTAAAAACTCTTGACCAAGGNAGCAAGGGCCAGGCATATGAACTCCCAAGGCTTAACCTCCTTAACGTGGGCGTANCCCCAGAGGCAGAGTGTTTTACTTCTGAATCCAAAGCTTTAAGAACTTTGTACTCCCGAAGAGATTGGAACAGGTCGCAACCGCAGTTGGTTCCAATCCAAATGTTGGGTGTGAAATCACCCCTTTTTATACTGAAATTGTGAGGAAATCCCCATTAAATTAAGCGTCTTGACTGGTTAAAATGGACACTCCTATAAGTAAATCGTGACTGTCTTTATCGGTGGTCACAAGATGTCTGGTCACGATTTCCGTGACTGCCCTCGTGACTGGACACTGGCCGGATGTGTGGTTAGCTGCGTGATCGGCTGATGATAGGAAGTGTGGCTGGACTTGGAGCTGTAATTTATTTTTGAGGTTTGACTGGTTTTCGATGTTGCAGCATTTTGTTCCAGCTTTTAACTTGCTGTACAGTGCTGACAGTTCCAAGCCTAGCCCGCTGTACAGTAGTTATTTGTTGCAGGCCGAAAAGTGCCTGTAACATTTGTCAGTCATTTTTCTTCTCAGAGTAAAGGAATAAAGTTTGATGATTACTTTTTTCATGTATGTTGATTAATTTAAACTTTTCGGGTAGATGTCAGATACCCACAACCAAGGACGGATTTAGGAAGCGCGGGGCCCTGGGCCATCTCAGTTTTTGGGGGCGGGGCCCCACGCAAGTGTGACCTATCTGGCCGTTTGTGTGAAAAGCGTGAAAGCATGCCCCTCTTGTGTGTAGTGCCTCCTCAAAATCTATCTTTTGTGGTGCCAACTTTGGTTCCACAATTGCCTTAGATCTTCAACAGAAATTAAAGCCTTTCCTACAACATCTAAAGAACAAATGGCATTGGGATTTTTTCTTGGAATTTATAGCTCTTTCGTGTGGTTCAGAAGTCCTCTTTGTTGAATTTCCACGATTTCTATCGTTTTTAGTAGGTTTGTTTTTCGGATATAAGATTTTCATGCGGGACCGTGTTGCCTCCCTCGAAAACATCGTCTTGCTGTCGATTTGATTCAGGGGCGGATCCAGCCCTTAAGGTTAGGAGGAGCGATTTCAGTAATATTTTGTAGTCAAGTCTTATTACGGATACTGTTTTCGGATTTATATTGCGAATACTGTTTTCCGAATTGTACAAAATCATGGTAAATAAAGTACTTTCGTTGGTTTTAGGGGGCGGAGGCGATCGCCCCTCCCTGGATCCGCCCCTGATCTGATTACCTATATGTAAACTCCTTTTTGTAGTAATAGTAACCCCTAATTTTTTAACCAAACAAGCACAATCCATTCAGTGGACTCAGGGCTTATTCATGCCGTTTTGAAATTGTCATTTTTCATGCAATATAAAATATAGTGTTTTCATCCTCTATACCATAGGCGTACCAGGCAGGGGGCGTGGGGGCTGCCGCGCCCCGCCTTGAAAAATTTCAGGGCAAATTCTGTTTTCAGGGCAAGCGCAAGTTGCTCAAAATTTCTGAAATATAAAAACTTCAAAACAGTGAAAATTTTCTGGGCAATTCTGTTTTTCAGTGCAAGTTGTTCAAAAATGCTGAAGGGTTAAAAAATTTTCAATGCAGTGTATTCAGTGTATATTCACTTGGGGATGGTCCGTGTAAATTGGGCTAGTGTAGTTTGTAATCTGGACTAAAGACGTGACTGGTCANAATGGCTTTGACGTANACCAGNTACGTCCAACCCAAATGTCTTACTGTGCCAAAAAGTATGTTACTATCTGGGCCAGGGCCGCACATTGAATGACATAAATGAAGGCCGCACATTGAACGGCTTATTTGGAACTTATCAAATGAGTTTAGCTAATGTACTGAAAGCGTTCCAATCCTCATTGCAATGGTAACAGACGTGATAAAGTGGCACTGAAAACCAACTGCATCAAAAATTTCAAATTCAG
>JGI24021J15306_10006541_pt1 | contig 14052 bp, 15 predicted proteins | sample Ectturendosymbi1_FD_15306 | JGI IMG/M metagenome (IMG submission 15306) | reverse complement strand
AAAAAAAAAAAAAAAAAAAAAAAATTAAGCTCAGCGCTTAAGCTCGCGTTAAAATGGTCCACCATGCAAAAGTCGCGCAGAGGTGAATGCGTTTGCTACAATCGCGATTTTCTGCGCAGGAACATTAAAGACATAGCAGCGGCAAATCACTCTACAGTTTGCGTTGAACGCTTTTTTTCGCAAATCTGAAGTACGGGTCAGGCTACCGAAAATGCCACTGAGATTTTTATGCCGTTATGACACATGCCAGTTTGACACGTGCCACTTTGGTACGTTTATCGTTTTTCTGTAGCATCTGTTTCTGTGGAATATATATCCAGACGATTCTCATTTGCAAGACATAGAAAAAGAGCTGCTGCTATAGCTGAACAGCGATATCTATATATCACATTATCCGGAGAAGAACATTACAGAACAATAGCTATGTCTTTCTTTTTCCTTACGAGAGTCAATGGCCGGCTTGTACTGATCTGGATTACCAGGACTGGGTGATTTTGTGCTCCAGAAACCACCTTTAACATCATAATACGCATTTTCAGGGTGAATGTACGCTTTGCTTTCAACTTGATAAACGTCCAGTCGTTCCGGACGGGGATACCTGCAAAACAATGGAGGATAAGATGTTTTTAATAAAAATATCGATTATCTCCTTTTTGGATCCATTCTAGCAGGTGCTGTGGTTTGAAGCAGCTCGAAACATTTTGGCCGAAATAAATACGCATTTTTTCGTTACAAACAAAGGTTTTGCTATAGCAGCATTCACAAAATAAATCGACGAATGAAGAAGTCAATGGAAAAGAAAATGCTTAAAAGAAACAACAAAAACATGCAATCAGGCCTAAAACGCAGCTGAAAAGCTCTTTTTGTGCCGTACAAAAACGTCAAGCGTCTCCAAAACTTATCGATTCCCTTTAAACCTCATAAAACATGTGCTTCATTGAAGTTATGATTTGCATATCGGATTTATATCGTGTAATTGACCACTTCTTACAAATATAAACCAGCAACACAAGGATCAACCAGAAACGAAGTCTGGAGGAAAAGGTCGGATATGAGGAACAGGCGTTTTGAAAAAAAATCGATTTCCTTACGCAAGCTATCTTGTTGTATGTTATTACTCTCGCCTCGTGCGGTCAACCCGTCTAGCGTTAAAGCGATCTCGCGTAAAGCGCATGAACTGAACGAAACTGCGTTATCGTACACATTTTATTGGTGTTCCACATTTTACTCGCTAAGTCTTTCTGCCAACGTTCCTAACGTCGTTGGCAAGCAGCTCCTTTTATTCACATATACCTTAAAATTGCTTTCACGGCTTTCAGTTGAATTGATGTTTTTGGATTGCCAAGTTTTTAAAAATGTGTTTGTCCGGCAAATCGTCAACCATTAATTAAACAGTTTGGAGTGGCTGTCTGTATCCAGAAATCTATACACTGTGCTTAACGCCAGAAAAAATCGAACCAATTGAATTTAATCAATGAGCAACTTCCATTCCAAAAACTCGGAGACCCCCTGAGGAATCTCCATTATGGCGAATTCTCAACACTTATCTTTCTGGATATCCATAGTATGAATCTTACCAGATAACTAAGCGGACAGTAGCGGTTTCATCAACGTTGAGTAAGTGAAACCTCAAAGTCCTTGGAGCATATCCAGTGAAAAAAATTTCGAAGCTTTTGCCAGTGGCAACGATGGTGTAGAAAGTGGAAATTCGTTTCTGGCAAGTGTATCCAAAGCACCAACCATGATCTTGAGGACCTGTCGAAGCCAACGTTTGATAAACGAGTAAACTTTTTTAAACATGTGATCATGCTTGAAGTTACAAAGAAAAAAAATCTATTGACGTATTGATTCAGTCTGATTTGAGGCCATTGGAGATAATTTACCGAAAAAAAACTTTTGTGACAAATATACTAAGTTCAATCAATCGAAATGTTAAGGAAGCTCTTCAGCCTGTGTTACGCAGTACAAACAAACCTGTTTCAGACTTCATTCTGGCTATAAACCCAACTAATTCCAGAAACATTCAGGTTGTTCTAGCTGACATGCTTCCGCTTGTAACTCACCATTGTTCAGATCGATGTATCCGTCTCCCAGCAAAGCAACTGGCGACAGCCGTCGCGTTTCTGTGTCATTATCCATGCTCTCTATCACCAGCATGCGGTAGTCGAGAGCCCCATCTCCGTGGCAATCGTAAGCTTGCCAGTTGCGAACGGGGCTGCACCCCGTGCTACGAATAATACCTGAAAGAAGTAAAGTTCATCGTAATTTCTTCTATTTACGCAAATCGCATATAACTTCCAGTTAACTTCATTAACTCCAGATGCGCCATTTCTAGTATTTTGTTAGTTTTTGAAAAGGCAATCTTTACTTGTCTTGATTTCGAGCCCTGAAAATAAGTGTTTGCATTTCTAACTGCGTACGAAGCAAGATGGGCACCTTGATGAGCAGCAATGTCAGACACATTGATTCTCTTTCCATCCACCGAAGTCAACATCGCTTTTGGAATACGGTAATCTCCCAAACCACGTGATACCTCGCCTGGAACGTCCCATCCAAACTCAGCCTGCACGAAATAGGCTCTACATAAGGCAAGGCCAGAGTCAGAAGGAAGATGATAAAGCCTAAGATCTTAAATACATAAATCTGGTGCAAAAACAAAAAAAAGCAGATTTTACCGTCAGAAAATCATGTTTTTCAGGAGATGAAAATCTTTCGCTAAAATTCAGAAAAAAATGAAATCTCTCGGTAATTTAAAATATGTCAGAAAATGTAAATCTCTCGTGAAAATCAAAAAAATGATAATGCGAAATCACTCCCTATAATTAAGAGGCAGCAGCGCAGTAATAAATAGCTAGGAGCCGATGAACTGTATGTGTTGCCGCGTTTAGCTTAAACGCTTCCGTGGGTGGAAGGAAAACGGCCTACGCTGGAGTAGACAGAAGCACACGCCAGAAACAACCTGTGGAATAACAGCGCCCACTCCTCCCAAAAATGTTCCATCAAAATCTTTCACCAGAACTTTCTTCTTAGCATCGCACTCCATGTCAACGCAATCTGACGGATTGATTTTTCTGAAAAATGTACGATCTTCTGCTTTACGCGAATAGGAAGTTGAATAGAAGTCAAACCCACACTTTGCACGTTCACAAACTATAAGAAACCATTCTATTCTACTCGTAATAAATCCAACGTGAACAAACCTAAATCCTTGCGCCACATAAACAAACAAGGTAAGATTGCTTCAACAGTTTAACATCACACAACAGGCATGAAAAACTACTGCAATTGATCTTTTTCGGCAAATGAGCCGGCACATGATATATATGGGAAACTAACGTGTTTTCATTTTATTTTATTTTTTTTTAATGGTTCCATACTTAAGCGAAGGCCGAGCGTAATGAATCTTGCTTGCTGTCTCCACGTTTTCCAACGTAATTTGCCGCAAGTGAGTTGGATGGAATGCGTCTTCATTCGCGGGGTTGGTGAAGAAAACCAAATCGCGCGTGCCGTCACTGTGACGTTTGTAGTCACAGGCAGTCAAACCTGAAACAGAAGCATGTGAGTACAGAGTGTAAGCTACAGCAAACGACTTTAGAAACGTTTCACATTGAAGCTCTTAATACTTCTGAAAGTAAATCATTTACAACAGTTTTCGACGTAAACTGCGATACCCTGAAGGTATCAAAGGCGGAAACTCACTGCTGTACTGGTATGGTATAAATATTAAATTACACGCTTTCGCTAGTTTTCTTTCTATGTTTCGGTGCAGAAGGCCTGCTCCTTAGCTTGTTGAGTCGGAAGAAGTTGAGAATTTTTATCCAGCAATCGTGTATTCGATTTGTTCAATGTGTCTGCGAATAACTGAGAGGTTGTCACAAGCGAAAACAACGATAATACAGAGTGTTTTTTGCACTGCTTCCCAATAGTAAAGAAAAAAGAAATCATTCAACATGGGCTTATTGCTTTCTTGCTTTGATCAATCAAGAGAGACCCACGCCATCTTGCAAAAAGCACTGCAGTAATGTAGATCTCAACCAATGCGGGCTTCGGAATAAAATCGTCTGTGCTCAAGAACCAAACTTTATTTCGTAATATGGCAATGGCATCCTGCTCCTGTTTTACAAATACATGATACTCCACTGTGCTTCTTAGTAACAGTCTTTATTCTTACAATCCGCATGAATTTTAGCTCTGTTAGAAACTTCATAATCTTCCCCTCATAATAAACGGTGGTCTTTCCAATAACAAAACAAACGTTTGTCTTCGAATAACCACTGCAATATCATCAGTCACACCGACTGAAAGGTTACTTCGAATGCTGCGGCAAAATTAAGGATATTTTGGGAAGACGTGTTCAAAGCGTGGCCTGATATGTTCAAAGGAAATCGGCTGTTTCAGCACCAATGTTGGTGGCTAGCACCAAGCTTATTCAGCGTTGCTACGTTACGTCGAAATGCTCGAGTGGATTTTGAATTTGATTATTGCAAATCAGGTTCTTGATTGAGTAACATCACTACCATGCGGGGTATGAATGCACGAGATGACAAATTTTGTTAAATTGTTCTTACCGCCTTCTCTATAGTTCAACAATGACGGCGATTGGAACAACGAGCTTCTAGTAAAAACTTGCGCTAATGCGGGACTGCATCATTGTCGATAGCATTTACCCGTCGCTGCCTCAGGCCCGCAGCCAGGTTTTTAGGTTTGGGGGAGAAAAATGCATGTTTATGGGGAAAGACTTTGTTTTCAATATGGTTTTAAAACAAATTTCTCTGAGCACAACAAAATTTGGGGGGCACAAAAACAATTTGGGGAGTACTGCCCCCAGTGCTCCCCCGTGGCTACGGGTCTGCGCTGCCGTCACAATTACAAAAATGAGAGACGCAGACGATACGTTCAACTAAACGCTTCCGTATATGCAAAAGAAAATGATTTTTTTCAAATATGTGTTGCAATGCGACTTTCCATAAACAACAAGCATCAACAAAAATACGGTTAATTCTACCGAGAACACATCAGTCGTTCTCAGACAAGTACCGGTGATGTTAAGCAGTCCTCTAATTGTTGGATAGTTGTTATTTCCGTGAAATGCTTTGAAAGGAGCACCGTTGGTCGAGCTCTGGAACAATGGCAGCATGACGCAGGTCTTCCCTCCACTCGGCGTCAAAGGAGCTTTCTTGCTGGGACTGAAATCGTAGAAGAATAATAAATTTGAAATTCAGCACCATCTTTGCGATTGTTCGCAAGTAGCCTTTTCTTTTCCAGCACGTACGCAAGTTCTTTATTACCGTGTTTTGTTAAATACGTGTGAGCGAGGTAAGGAGCTTCAAATTATATACAAACTCGATGACGAAAAAATATCTAAGGGCATCGGAACAAAGGACTGCGAAAGCCACTGTGGTGGTTTTTGAGGCGATTTTCGGCCATAACTCGCCGACCGATTGCGCTAGAGAGTCAAACAAGGCATCAAAACATTCGGATTTTCGTGCACTTTCTTGAAAAAATGAAACATTGGAATTTGAAATTTTTTCACGCCTCACAATGACGTAGTGAGGACCTCCATGTGACGTCAGCATGCCACACACATTTTTAGAGCAAAAAGACATTTGTTTTTTTCTGATCAGAAAGTACGCGACTTTCTGCAATCGGTCGACGAGGTATGGGCGAATTCGCCTGAAAGCAACTAAAGTGGCTTTCGCCGTCCTTAAGGGGTTAATACGAAGAGCATAGTTAAGATTTGAATTAAAGAAGTAGGTTCTAAAATTCATTTAGAATTAAATTTTGAGTTAACCTGTACGTGTGGACAAAACAACAAAAGTGCAATATCGTTTTTCATACCAACAGACATTTGCATGACCAAAATAGTAATACGACGCTGCGCAGTTACAAATATAGTCTCGAGTTAAAATCGAAACAGGTAATTAACCTCTGACGTCTGACGATCAAGTTTTTATCATTATTTTCATCCATGAAGTCATGTACAGGGTCGAACGATCCACTCCTGCCCACGCAAAGCACGTTTTCCATACTTGCAGACTTGTCAACGTACTCGTGTGAGAGCGCCGCAGGCCCGTAGATCAAAGGCAAGTAAGCGACCTTTACAAGAAAAGAACAAGTTTTGTATTCCTGAAAAGAAAACAAAAAACGCATTGAAACGAAGGCTGCTGTCGAAGCCTGCACTGTCGGAAGGTTGAAACGTTCATTTCCTTTTCGGAGCAAAGCAGAGGGTAACGTTAACGGTTTATGAACTTTGGAATGTTTGCAAACCAAACTGATCTCATGTCACTAAAGTTTCAAACTTTCGAATTCAAGTAACTAGTCTCCAGAAAGGTGAAGGGTTGGTATCCATAAGCAAATTTTTTGATAGGATATCGATTTATCATAACACAACGCATCTTCAGTCCTACAGTCTTATACGACTGAAGATGCGTTGTGGTATGTGAAATCGATATCCGATTAAAAAATTTGCTGATGGATGCAAACCCTTCACTTTTGTGGAGACTCGTTACTTGTGGTTTCGAAATCAAAAAAGAGACCAGAGCTATTCGGAAGCAAAAGTTACATTCTCCTATCGATCTGCAGTGGGTCCGATGCAAAGAATCAGCGTTTTTCCCTTCAGAGACAGATTTACACATTAAACTTTGACGATACCTAAGTTTTTTCAATTATATGCAGCCACATTTTGACCACTTCGGGAGTTCCAAAAAGAACGCAGAAAACGTTCATGAAATTTGTCAACATCGCCGAATAATACGAAGCGCATGAATCTTACCGTTGAATCGGCGATGACTGTATTGCGTACAATGACGCTCGTCTGAGTCTGGTGGTAGATTCCGTAATCCCAGGCTTTGTAGATGACAAAGTTTCGTATCATAGAGCACGGGTTGACGCCATCTTCGAGAAATATCTGTACTCCGTGCAGGCAGCCGTGAGCGACATTGCCTGAAAAGGAAGAATGCTGCCGGGTACTTCAAACACCTTTCTTCAGACAGACGAGTATTTTCTAAATTCCACTTAATTTTTTTGGCGAAAACAGCAGTTTTCACAGTTTTCGCAAACAAAGAAGTCGCACCTGACCATGCAGTCTCATCAGGAGCATCGCAAGCTTCTCCGTCCATGTGGAAGCACAGCCGCTCGCCGCCGGCAGCAACATTGTCTTTCAATATCAGGTTCGTCGCTTCCGAGATTTCGAAGTTGGCTTGCCAATCCTTTAAAAAAACGTATTTTAGCGTCTGAAAGCTTATCACTGGCAAGAGAGGTCTCAAAGCGCTTTGAGTTGAAATACTACAATGCACTCATGAAAGGAGATTATGTAAATCACATCTCCTTACCACTGTTCTTTAAGCTACAACATGAAAAGACGTGTTATTCAACAGATTTCCCAAACACATGGTGCATAAAAATGCCAACAGAATGTATTAGCGCTGATCAAAAATTGAAGTTTACTTAGTCCGCTTAGTTACAAAGCTTCGTTCGCTACCAGATGTGGTTGCAGCAAAAAATCCATTTGCAATCAATGAAGAAGAAGATGGCACATTCAACAATTGCACGAATATTTCAGTTTTCGTTTGCCCTTCCCCAGCAAATATCAAACCATGTGAACACTGCTCAGAACTTCCACTCAGCCAAGTGTGCTTACACCCACAGATATTATTTATTTCAAATCTTGCTCAACCTTGAAATTGGTTGTTTCGAATCTGTCTCCGTATGTTCCTCGAAACAAAACCTTCGTTACCAGGTTACGCTCAAGGCGATGTTTACTTCCAGTGACCCGTATACCTGAAACCAAACGCAACTTTTCAATAGACGAGCTTCACTAACAAAGCTTATTCAATGTCTCCCCAGGATGCAACTTGCCGTCATGAATGGTCCTGTGCACTACGTTGTCCAAAACGGCGATGTCTGATGCTCCAAACAGGCCAATGGCAGTCGAATATCCGTCATGGAAGGCTGAACAATTGACGTATGATGGGCGCTTGTCCACGTGAGGTCCGGTATTAACCCAAGCAAGTGAGAAACGCGGGTCCCAACGTTCTGTCCAGCCTTCTTGACCAGTGCGAAAGAATTCTACGTTACTGATGCGGGCCCAACCTTTAAAAATAGCAGCACGCGTAAGGAGTAAACAAACTAAACTGTACCTGCACATTGGCAACGAACTGGGCTGGTTGATACGAACCATAAGTGACAGGGGTTAATTACAACATTCGAAGTTGGAAATTGGTTAAAATGCACATTTTTCATATCTGTCAAAAGTGTCTGACCACATTTTTGCTCATTTATAACTTTGTTTTCACCTTTACTTTTGCAGAACAACTTGCAAAGCTTCTTACTCTTATTTAGTGAAAGTCAATGTCCATATGAAAAATTAATCAGAAATGGTATTTAAACTCACCCCGCAAAGTTTCAGTTCCAACAGATGTTTTTCCCACTAAAACTCGGGCACCAAACGCTTCGGAATCAATTTCATCATACCATTGGCCTGTAACAGCAGAAATGAAAGAAAACTGATCCCTTACTAGATTCGCTATGTAATCAATAGCACCTCTAACGGCAACTCAAAATTACACCAGTTTGGTTCGAAAAAATTCGCAAGAAAAGTGTAGCAGTTGATGCAACTTTGTAAGAAAAATGTTGACAAGTGGGAAAAGTCGTGACAAACTTTTCGCCGCAGCTGCAGATTCTAACTAACGTTTAAACATAAAAACGACCGTGTTGTTCAAAACTGTTGTATAATCAATTGCAGTGAAATAACAGCCTAGTGTTAAAACACCGAAACTTAAGCAATCAACATTTTTTAGCTTAAACTAAATAAGTCTGTCCCAAATACAGCGAGCACGATGATTCCTATAAAAGCGAAGAGGACTCGACATAGAATCAGACCAGGACTCTCATTGTTTTTCCCTCTCAGGTTTCAAGTACCATCAAGTGCGTAACATGCTTGGTGGTGCTTTGCGCCAAGCTACCCACTAGTTTCCAAGCAAACAACTCCACCGTCCCATCATCACTTACCCGTAATCTTTATATTTCTCGTGAGCAGCCCGACTTCTGCGCGCATTTGATACGTGAAGTTTCCAACCGTGACCGTTTCGCCGAGATGTCTGTGAGCGAGCGGCTTCTCGAGGACTATCGTTGTTCCACCTTCGATGCTTTTGATAACGTGCTTTTCGGTCTCGTTAGAGCTGTTAGTCGAAGCGCAAAGAACAACTTGAAGTATTTTGGAGGATTGATTTGACGTGACTAGAAATTCTCCAGAAATGGAATTAATGCCAAAACTATTGACAATGTGCCCCCTCTTGGAAAAGGGCGGTAGTTCACAAAACTGGCAAGTTTAGGTAGGCATGAAGCACCATGGAAAAAAGACACCAATGTTAGTAGATCAGATACAAAATTGTAGCAACAGCCGTAGTTTGATGGTTCTCCACTCTGTTTTTCTCTTACACGGTCCGAATTTTGACATACCACAACAAAAACATGTTTGTTATCTTGAATATGCCTACTGCGTCTATGACCAGCACTTCTGTACCTGTATCCTGTTGTAGTGATCACTACCTCACTTCCGTCCTCCCAATCAACAGCTTTCTGCAGGACAATTGTCGTATCGCCTATGTCTGCCGTGTTGTTCAGATGCGTCCAATAAACATCGTGCGGCTTGCCATGCAAATCACAGCCTCCGAAACAGCCCAGGGCTTTTGAACCCACTTCTATGCCTAGAGCAACAAGATTTGGCGTTGTATGTCAGCAGTTTGCTTAAAAAGTCATCTTGTTTTTTCTTATAATTACAATTGACAGCTTTCCTTACCAGGAAGCGCCAGGCCGGGTGTGTCGTGCTTTCCACGGAGTTCAATTTCCAGGTTCTGTTTGAAATGATCAGAGCCAGAAAACCCTGCAATCAAGCGACCGCCCTGCAAGACAAAGCGAGTAACAAATGAACTGCGTTCCTTCTTTTTCATAGCGGCCCTCACGGCCCACCGTGATAAAAATAAAATAAAATGTGGTAAAATAAAACACAGGAAACATGTAATAAAATACCATCCTCTTGATAAAACAAACTAATTTGAACACTAAAAACATAAATATATTAAAAATTAAAAATATCGAAATGCATTATAGTTTACAGAAAAAAAACGTATAACTTATAGAAGCTGGCCCTTCGCTGGGTACTGACAGAACAATGCAGAAAAAAGTTTGCCCCCCCTGCGTTAAACCTTGTTTGTTTCGGTTAACTTAAACGCAAGTATGAATTTAGTATGTATGCTGGCAATTTCTTTGATTTTCATGGAAGCATGAGAAGTTAAAGGTTTCAAAAACAGTCTTATTGTCAGTAGACAGAATTTCCGTCTCAAGTAAAGCTTGAAGTCCATACTTATTTCAGAAATTAAGCTTGAGACCTGTTAAAAACAAAAAAACACATTGCTGATGACTATCACCCAAGTACGTAACAGGCACAAACTCACCAGCACCAGAATGCGAATTGCAGAAACCTTGGTGTCGTTAACAAACTGAAGCACACCGTGGATAGTGATGGAGTCGTACTCAGTAATATTATCGACATCCACTNCTACCCAGCACAAATCTTCAGTGCCAGGAATCTTTGATTCCACCCGAATGTCATTCGTTGTCTGAACACAAGATATCAGCTTCGACAAAATCTTCAAGATTCCATCCCTGCTTCAAGTATACATATGCTAAGAAAAGCGCACGAAAAATCAAGAGGCAGAGACGGGTTTTTCTTTGACAAACAGCAGCTGAAGCTGATGCGCATCTCCAAACATTCCAAACCCTTTATCTTGCAGTGATGCATTTTGATGTATTTTTAAAACAAGCACCACTGCTACCTCAATTGCCGAAGAAGGGCTATTCTCGTCACATATAACCAGGATTTTACTCTGGCAAGCCAATAACTGGAAACAATTCTCATGCCAATGGCCAATTTTCGAAACTAAGAAATTTCTGATTTTTACAGTTAGTTAACCAACCGCATTGTGAATCAGGCAGGGGTTAACCGTGTCGTTCCACCGGAAGAACTTGTCTGGGCGCTCTGTCAAGGGGGAAGCGTCACCTGTGGCGCTCGATTCAATGCAGTCGGGGTTGAAGCATCTGCGAAGTTTAAATAAATCTTTCGTTTTCGTTGGTTTCATTGATAGAGAATCTGCGAAGGTGCGATTTAAGCGCTTTTTCTAAAGTAAAGGTTAAATGCGTTTAAGATAATACACAGATCCTGCTAACGACAATATATTTTTGCCATAAGAGTTACTACACGAATAGTTTGATTGATCTTCTTAGGGTGATGGCGTTGATTTCGCATTTCTTCTTTAACTTCTTTGAAGTTAATAAGTAACGAACCGGTATTGCTGTCAATGCAATGATTAAGGGTTTCTGCACCGGTGAAAAAAAGAGCAACGTCAGTATATTGACAACACCAACGAAAACCTCTACTTTTTCGCATGTTTCCAGAGATAATGCTGCTATTATAACGAGATAATATCGAAATACAGTACTTGCGTTCAATGGAATAATTGTTTCGAGCGTACCCACGAATGGCCCAAATCTTTTCCTCCGTGTCCAAAAATTAGACATCTACTCATAAGAAATATTCTTTGTTTCTTTCATTTTGTTACTTGCGATTATTGAGAAAATAGTCACATGCAAAAAATGAAAAAATGCAAACATGTTGTTTTTGACGAAAACGGTTCTAAGCCAATCTTTTGTTTGAAAACCTTAGTACGAGAAACGTTTTTCCAGAGAATCAGTAGGTGTTGACAGTTAAAGTTTCCAACGCATAGATACGATTAAAAAAAGGAGGCTGCAAACGCAATGTTTAAAAAAAAAACTTCTTCGATTGCAAACCAACGTTTATCAATCATAAAATTACCTCAGTGGACCGACCACCCTGCCTCCCAATGTTCGATCCACGGCAACTGAGTGAATCGTCGTAGCGTTGCTTGGGCAAAAGCGTTCACCTCAACCGCCCCGAGAAAAAAACCTTACTTAGATTTCGGCCTGCCGCCAATTATCGTTAAATAAATCTGTCACATGCGATCAACGAAAAAAAATCATAAAATTGAACCCTTCAAACGCATGTGAACCTTTTAACGTCCGCCGTGTGCAGATACTTTCGTAAAACAAGAGAAGTCAACAAGCAGCATATACCTACACATAGCATGAAAACATAAGGCAACTAAACGTTATCTACGTACTCCCTCGTTGATTAAGAGCAGATAGTTTTATACACGCGTCATCACACGCAGAGCATACCTGTAGATTCGTGGCGACACGCTAACGTGTTTGAATCGGTCGTCTACGATTTCGATGGCGGCTCGTCGCTTTCTCGAGTCCCTCTTGCCTGAAACGATGTATTCAAACTCGCCCGTGTCGCTGTCGTAATGCCAGTCCAGGTTGTTGCTTTCAGACGTTAGAGGTTCGCTTACGCCAACCTCGACAGCGTCCCCGTTATTCATTTGTATTCTGTTCAGATGATGAATTTCAATCGATAAGCTTTTGATTTTCCACATCTTTCGCAGGTGCACTGGCAACTACACTGGAACCAGCTGAGCTTTTATCAGCAAGCACTTAGCTTAATGTGCGACAGCACTGTATTGAGGATACGTAGTGTAACGTAAAATCGATTCCCTATGTTAAAAAATTTACTGATGGATTCAAACCCGTCGCCTTTGTGTAGACTGGTTGCTTGAATTTAGATATGTGCAAGTTTGAATCATCGCAAAAAGATGAAAGCAGAGCCCATGTGGCCGATTCCTCGAAAGCTTACAGAAAACTTACAGCTTTTAATAGCAGTACAATTTAAATTGCGTCACGGGACACTATCAGACGAACGCACCTGTCTTCGAAACAAACTGAGGGCGTTTACGCGACTGCGTTTTACTGACGTCTGTGACGATTCGCTGAATAAACAGTGAACTGACCACGAGTAGTTTGTGGGCGACATTTGAAATGAAGACTATTTGGAAGAAAATGGCGTTTATCGGACAAAACGCCCGCTCATTTACTTTTCACCAAAATCAGGTTCCAACGGCGATGCAAGTTGTCAAAGGTTGAATAAAGATTGCAACTTAGCTACTTTCAATTCCTATCTCTGACAAATGCACACTCTCGAAAACGAATAAAACAACGGTTTTAACGAGTTTGCTTGCACAACATGCTGATCTGCTGAGGCGCGCCCTCGCATACCTGTCAGGTTTTTGAAGAAATTTGTGCTTCACAAATAGGTAATCGTTGGAAAGTAAATCGTAATATCTTGACTGGTATGTAATGTTGGTGAACTGCTCCCCGTCTTTAAACCATACCTCGTGCTTTTCTTTACTGGTGAGCAGAACCATCCAGCCTGTGTTGTAAATGAAATAAATCGACTATATGATAGCATCATGCAGAAAAATATTGCAGGTTGGCAGGGTAGCAAATGTTAAATCTGCCAAAATTGTCTGTAAGGGCGTTCAGTAAGGGTTTTTCTGCGCCTATTTATGTGAGATGTGGCCTTTGTCTTCAGCATGCCAACTCTTTCGATAAATATAATTCATGTATCACCAAAGGTTACTTCGGTATTTCCAAACCGAGGCTTTACTGCTACAAACGCAAACTTTTCTGATTCTAACAACATTTCCTCTTCGGTCTGAACGAGGTAGGTTTGAACTACTTTTAAAAAGTAGACAATAGATATTTTGTTGAAACGCACAAGGCTTACGAGTACCTGGCTTGTGCGTCAATCGCTTTTTGAGATAAATTTCTTCTTCCCTTCCGTAACGATTCTTGATCATGATGTTGTTTGCTTCCAGCGAAGACGGGAGGACGTTGCTGATGGCGAATCTGTGGAACCTGACGCCCGGCTGGCAAATTGCTGATTGAAAAGCGGAGCTGGAAAACTCATCGCCGGCAACGGCCTGAAAGAGGAAATGTTTTTACTGTATTCAAGTAACTTCACTCTACAGGCGAAAGAAACAAGGAATCAATTGCAAATTTTAATAGGAAATCGATTTCACGTAACACTACGCATCGTCAGTCCTGTCATCTGCAAGCAATGCTAACAGGTGTGAAACG
>JGI24021J15306_10006539_pt1 | contig 14053 bp, 4 predicted proteins | sample Ectturendosymbi1_FD_15306 | JGI IMG/M metagenome (IMG submission 15306) | reverse complement strand
TTCTTTAGTCCAGTCGGTAAGGCGTTGGCAATTTGGCTAAAGATTAGTTCTCTCCCTGGGAATCATGATAGTTCAATTCCCGGCTTGAATTGGAACAGGCGGGCAAAAGTTCCTCTTCAAAACTAAGAGGTCTGGCAAAATTGGACAAAAACAACAATACTTTAAAGAAATCGAGATGGACATTTCAAACAACAACACAGCAAATATTTTTGATCTTCTGGTGATTGTTTTGTTATTTCGATCTAACACGCGGCAAAGTGTTTCAAAACACACAAAACAAACAAAGAAATAATTCCCTGTCTGAAAGTGCAGTCACACCCTCCAGCTCGTTTCAATGCAAACGTCTGATCTCTTGGTTTGCAACAATTTACAGCAGCATCGTTTCGTGACGTCAAAAGTAGCCTTGCGATCAAATTGTCTGAAACAACTTTATTCAAGGAAGGTTGCTGCGCTGCAGATGCACATACGTCAAGACAAGATTGCTAGCATTAATCAAAAGTGAAACCAGGGTCTGGTGCACGCTTGGCAAAAATTAAAAATTAAAGGAATTAGAGAATATAACACTTCAAAAGCTAACAAACCAAAGAAAACAACCATTATATTGCCCACAAACTATTCTTGCAAATCATCCTGGAAAAACAAACAGAACAACAAAAACAAAAAACAAAGACATAACCTCCCACAGGCTTTGTAGCGTGTATCTTGTGAGCAAAAGCCTGGAAAAAACATATCTTTTTACTCCAGCATAGGGAAATTGAAGGCAATGCGTTATAAAACTAGCAACGATGTTCCAGCACATAGTCTTGCGCTGCCTTTCAAGTAAATCACAGGAGCTCAACTTCATGACTTAAGATAAGGATTTTGCCATAAAAACCATGAACTCATTTCATACATGCGATGAGCAACACTTTGGCTAAAAGTCCAGAAATCTTTGAAACCTTATGGAAGCACATTCTGTTTGCTGCGTTCGTCCAGGTGGCCACATTGCAAGATATGTTTTTATTTACTCCTACCAAAAACGTTTTTCAGTATAACTCAGACGTGCGGAAACTCATTACTGCAGTGCAGTGGTGTAGGAGGTGCAAGGGCGCACCCATAAGTTCTGATTTGGTGAAAATGAGGGAAAAATCAGTGGAAATCAGCGAAAAATCTCTGAGAGACTTCACAAAATCCCTGAAAAACTCCCATGAACTTCCTGAAAATACGAGAAAAAATGGCACCCAAAATGGAGTTTTTTTGGACATGCTTGGGAGAAATCGGGCAGAAATCTTTCACATCCACAAAAATGTGCCTGCTCCTACACGTATGCCAGAGGGTATTGCCATGATTTTTGTCCGTACATCACCAAACGAATTGCCGTAGAAACTTATTCTGACGATCGTTAAGGTAACGTTAAAAAGTGGAAAGCATAAATAAACGAAAAAGGCATAAAAACAAATAAAGACATCAACAATGAATTCAATTCGGCACAAATTTAGCATACTGTTATTACCCAGCACCGTAAACAGTCTCAAAACATCAATTTAAACATAGATAATTAATTTAAGATAGGCAGGATCAATCGAATCTCTTTACAAAAATACAAGGTGTCCACAAAGTCTATGGACATATGGGTTTTCACTATCATTTTATTTGTTCAGGAAAATCATATTGAAAACACTATTTATCAACAATAAAATTAAAAAATTGTTTTTTTCAAGAACAGCCTGTTTCTCAACATGCGCCCAGACTTGTTTTTTTGTGTAACCAGACTTTAAAGAATTTTTTTTTAATATGAATAAAATCGTTTTACCTAGATGTGAATGCAAAATTTCTCTAATGCAATCACGATCGTATTGGCGCAAAAACAAGTATCGTGCCAAAATGCACACATTTGTGCTGTATTTGATTTTTTCCGAAGTAGTTATAAGGCAAACTACAAACAAGAACGTATATTTGTTTGCACAGAAGTTGACGATGAAAACAGAACTACTTTGAGACAGGTTGGAGCAATAATTTTGAGATAGGTTGGAGCAATAATTTCATAGGTTGGAGCAATAATTTTGATATAGGTTGGATCAATAATTTTGAGATAGGTTGGAACAATAATTTTGAGATAGGTTGGAGCAATAATTTTGTAAAATTCGGCCTTGTTTTACGAAAACCAGCGTTTTGGTGCACACCAGTAATTTCGAAAATGACTTTACAGCAAAACGTATTTTTCAGCAAAACGCAATTCTGAAGTTAGAATATTTAGCATTAGGACATAAACAATCGCCAGGCAATTTTACGCACTTTTTTGTTTCAAATTATCTATTTTCCAAAAGATGTCCTTTTTGTTCATGAAAATTTTGAATGGAAATTTCTTACTGATGGGAAATTGAAATCTACAGCATAAAAAATCATTCATTGGATTTAGGAATATCTGGAAAAATAGGACACCAAGATCCGAAATCAAACAGATGCAGCGTTTTGCAGTCTGGCATTGCATGGTCTGAATTACAAAGGTAAGATTTTTAGTCTGGCATTGCAAACACTGGATGGCTTCAATCAGCACTTCTACTGCTTGAAACAAGCATTAAATCTAAAAACAGCTTAGCAATGGTCGTGTATTGTTACGCTAGAGTTCGTGAATCACACAAAGCAGAGATTGTTGTGCAAAAAACACATTGACACAAGTTGAAAATCAATGAGGTACATAGACGAGAAGGTGTTTTTTTTTCTCAAAAAACTTCAAAGCTGTTCTGCACTGCGGCTAAATGTTTCCAACGTGCTTCGAAAAATTAGCAAAATAAAACAAAACGATTTAACGAAAACGTTTTGAGTTATGCTGTTCTTTTTGCTACTCATGTTGTCATTTCGTAGCGTTTGCCATCAGGTTTCAAATCAAGCAGATGAATTAGATCTTCTGGCGATTTTTTATTATTAGCCGATGTTTCGCCCACCTATTCAAGTGGGCTTCCTCAGGGCAGGAAGCCCACTTGAACCCTGAGGAAGCTCACTTGAATAGGTGGGCGAAACGTCGGCTAATAATAAAATATCGCCAGAAGATCTAATTTATCTGCTTGTTTTGAGTTATGTTCAGATAGTGAGTTGACAAAATCCCTATGCAAAGACTTTGCACATGATTGCTGGTTAACCTTAAACAAATCGCAATTTAGGCGATGTACTTAGTTAACGAGTATATTTCGGAAACAGGTTTTTTCAAGTTGGAAACAGTCAAGAGACTGTTAAAAAAATCACAAACAATGTATCAACCTTTGGAAAAATTTATGAGGTTTCGAAATCATCCAAAATTTTGTTGACGTCTTCTTTCCGTACAGAACATAACAATTTGGGTCATTGTCTGATTTCCTGATCAAAGAAAAAATATCTTGCAAAGTAATTCAAATCTAAGATTTTTATCAGAAACAAAGTGTTTCACTAAATTTGCTGAAAGTTGTAGATTTTTGTGGTATGCTTTGAAATGAATTGAGTTACTCCTTTTGCAAACCTTTGTTGAATGTTCAAAGTTTGAGCTTGTCCAACAGAGTGAGATTTTCACATGGACTTGCATGTTACAAAACTTACTTCAAAACATTTGCCGCTATAAAAACAAATGCCATACATTTACAAGTAAACAGCACGCTATTAATGAAAATTTTCTGTAGCACAAGTGAAATTCACACCCTGACGCCTCAGGAAAATACTTACTGTAATATTTCACAATGTCCCTGACATTCCTTTCTGTTTGAAACAGATGGGCATGTTGTTCATTGCATTTAACATTGGTTGCAGAGGGACATCTTTCGCTGTCCACCGACAAACCAACACAAAAGGACCGATCGGTAGGTTCAACGTCACTCTTTGCTCCTGCACGCAAGCATTGTCGGTACCTGACGCGGACCAACAAGCAACCACTGCATCGAGTCCAACTGCCCCACTTGCTCCACCGTGACTCCAGGCATGCTGGTCCCTTGCATGCTTGCGGCTCGAAGCGCCATGGTCGACCAGAACAAGGGGGAAAGAGACAAGCCCGCTCTTGAAACCAAACACAAGCAGCTGTGCACGTTCGCTTGCTTGAAGACCACAGTGACCACTTTCCTCTTGCTTGTACGGGACAATAGCCCCATTCGTATCTGTACACGCGTTCTGCAGTGCCACACCAGGAACGTCCAGGAGAACTATAGCGGAATGGAGGCGTGTCAATAGTCACGCAGCTGTAGTATTTAACTCTCTTGTAAACGAACGGGAAGATACAAGGTGAGTAAGGTGGTCTGCTATTTGTCTGTGGTGTTGAAACAAGAATCAATGCTGGATTGGGACAAGGAGGTACATTACAATAGGCGAGAGATAGCCGTTGTCTTTGGAGGTTGGTCACGCAGTATGGTCTCGGTAATTCGCCATCAGGATTGCGGCAAGCAGATCCAGTCAGATCGAGATTCGGATTCGAACTACGAAATCTATAGAATTCTGGTGCGTTTCGCCAGTTCTGGCAAGGCCGGCCGCGAGAGAAGAGTGCTAGATTTCCATTGAACTCCCGACCTCGTGTGTATACGTCGTAACAGTTGATGCGTCTGTCGCAAACGTGCATGTTGCACTTTTCGCCGTATTTCTCTTGTGGCCCGACGCAAGGTGCGTAACGACAAAACCGTCGGTGGATGATTTTCCCTTCTCCGCAAACCCGGGTGCATCTTCCTGTGCGGGTCCAGTCGCTCCAGGTGCCCTTGTCATTCGGCGAACAGGTCCCGGACAAGCCTTCCCTTGCGACGTCCATTTTTCCGCGTTGGATGCCGCAATACGACTTGCCGGATGGCAATGCCACACAAGACTCCACCGGTTGCCCGTTCGACATAAAAGGAAAAACACAAAATTGGCCGATGCGGCTGGGCGCGCCGCCAACAGTGACGACCCAGCTGGACGGTTCGCATCTCGGGATGTCGCAAATAACGATCGAGACGCTTCCGACTTTTTCTTTGTCCTCGGCGAAACAGAACGGTAGTTTGTAGCGCTCTGGAAACGGATTGCGACAGTAGGCGTGGTCGCCTCCCTCAAGTACATCCGTTCTGGTGAACATTCTCATATATCGCCGCACTTCCGTCCATTTCTGGCACTGGTAACGTTTGGGCATGATAAAAGTGGTTCCTCGGTAAGTAACACCGTCGCCTTCGACGCACTCCTCGCAGCGTTTGCTGTTGCACTTGCCCATGTACTTCTCTGTGATCAAAGGTCGCTCGCAAGGCGGGAGTCTGCATCTCCTGTAAAACCTGACCTTTCCGCCGCCGCAGGGCTTACTGCACCACCGCTCACCTGGCCAAACTGTCCAGGGACCGACGGTGCCTCTGGCCGATTGCGGGCAAATTCCCCATTTTGTGTCCTGGGGCCGGGACGGATGTTGGTCACTTTCGCTTGTTGTGGCGCAAAAGAAAATATTGGAAAGGTAGGATACTTTCCAGTCTTTCTGGATCCTGAGTCGTAAAGGAACGCAAGATTCGTGGGTGACTCCTTGTGATGCAAACGGGAAGTGGCATGAGCGGTTGTTGTCTTTTCCTTCTATCGTAATAATTTCCCCCTCGTGCGCTTGACACCGCGGAACATCGCAATACTCCCACCTGGGCGCCATTACAATCTGAGGATTGACGAAACACCACGGGCCGGTTCGATGTCCAAGAGGCGCAGGATTTCTGCAAAAATTGTGATTGAGATCAATTCCCGATCCCGTGACTGGATAAAAATGATGAATCGGTTGCTGTGAGCGCCACGAAAGACAAGCAAAGTTACTTACAGTAACAGATACGCTTCCCGTATATGCTTGCCCTTCGCCTATGAAGCAGTTCACATTTTCATTAACTGCAGTGGCCTTCCAGGAGCAAGGGTGAGTATTACACTCTTCCTCGAATTTCAACTTGCTTCCGACGCAAGGGGGATATAGGCATTCCCTCACATGAGTGAACAAACCTCCACCACACCGTTTGGTGCATACTGCCGTTATATTCCAGGCTGACCATTTTTGCTTATAAATTGATGGACACACAGCCCAAGTGCGCTTATCTACATCCCATTCGTTAGTTTTTGGGCAATAACTGAATTGCTTGCCACCCGGATCAGGAAAACAACCGTAGTACCAATCACCTAGATGCTGGTAGGGAGCGACACAAGCTCGGCGAGAGAGATCGTGGCCAGCCACAGGTAGAGTGTATGGAATCACGTGTATGTTGTTGTCATTGCAGTGAGGGATTTCGCACAAATATTTAGTCATTTGCTCATTGATATAACACCACGGCAACAACAAAACGCCGCCGGGATTTCTGCAATAGTTCTTTTCTAGGATTGTGTACTTGGAGACTTTGAATTGAGTTTCGGCATTTTCGAACAATTTCCACATCAGGCATTCCCTTCCTCGGTAGTCTTTGCTTACTTTTCCGCCGTACGTCTCGCCATTGCCTTGCAGGCAGTTCAAGCAGCTTTGGGTGTTGCAAGGCTGCACGGACCTCACAGCCGACGAACCTCGCATCCCGCATGGCGGATGACGGCAGTGTCTCGATCTGACAATCTTTCCACCTCCGCAAGCCGCGGAACAACTGCCCACATTGGCCCATGGAGACCAGGTACCGCGAGTAGAGGGGGCGCACATGCCATAACTCCCCTCCCGCAAACGCTGGGCAATGATTTGGCCTTCGCTTTGGCTTTGTCCGTCCGAACCAGAAGATCTTGTAACTTTTTCTAAAGCGCAATACTTTAAATTGTTTTGACTGTTTGCAACCACAGGCTGACAACTGAAATGAAACTTGGAATCTTCTCCTAAAAACGGGAAAATGCACGGTTTATTCAAGCCGCGAAATGATGCTTTGTTAAGAAACACTCCGAAAATTTCTCCTGGTTTAGTTGGACACACAACCACGTCACAATACTCTTTGTGAACTATGCCAACAGTTTTCACAAAGCACCACGGTCCCGACATTGCACCTGGACTAGGGTTTCTGCAGTGGTTGTACTCCAAGCGTGGAAGACCCTGCGGTAGCATGCGGTTGTCGTAGATTGACGACACTTGTTGCCAGGGTTCGCACTGTTTTCCCGAAACACTGCGATCTGTGCGACCGCTGTACAGCATACCCGAACCAACGAAGCAGTCGTCGCTTCCGGGCTGGCTCGGCGGACAGCGGTGATTGTTACACACTTGATCCTTGTCGGTCGCCACCGCTGAACCCGAGCATGGAGCCAAAAGGCAAACACGAAAACGTACAACCTGTCCTCCGTCGCACGACTTTGTACAGTCTCCGTTGTTCTTCCACGCTGACCACAGGCCGCGATAGAACAAGGGGCAAAAGTTAAAATGTACTTGGTCGTTGGCCGAAGTTGAGCATTTTTCCATTCCCTGTTGCTTGGTATCAAGCAATAAGCAAGCATCGTACCATTCGGACTGGTATCTGTAAGGAAATACACATGGCTTTTGATCAGTTCCTCTACTTAAGGAACTTGGTATTGTGTAAGCAATAGTTGCCTGCTCGAAGTCTGTGCCACATTCCGGAATATCGCAATACATTTTTGGTGGACCTTCCATTGAATTCCGGTAGCACCAGGGCCTTTCAAGAACGCCACCAGGATTTCTGCAATAATTAGCCTCAAGTTCTGGGTAAGTATTAACTCTTATGTCAGGGTGGTCGTGGGGATAATCCACATTCCACCTCTGGCATGCGGTGCCATCGTTAGCTACGCTAATCCGTCCTCTAAAAGTTTCGCCTTTTCCTGTAAAACACATTGGACAAGGTCTTGTATTGCACTCGCCACTCGTCTTCTTTGAGCCACCTGCGCAAGGAGGTTTCAGACATCGACGCGTGATCATCAGCTTCCCTCCTCCGCACGATCTCGTGCATTTTCCATCCAAAGACCAGCTGCTCCATTCACCCGCGTTTGATGCGGAACACAGAGCGCGCTTGTGGTACTCGCCAAAGATCAGAAACTGTGCAAGCATCATTATCAAATTGAACAAAGTGCATTCTCGGCAAGGTACAAAAACTGACATTTCGTCTGTAGAGCTATCTGAACCTAACTGCACCACGATTTAACCAAACACTAGGGTGTCTAATCAATTGGAAAGAACAATGAAATTTTACCAGAAAAAATTGCTTTCAATAAAGACATTCACCATGTTATGTAAAAACGTGAGCTCAAAGCAAGACTTTTATATAGAAAGGCCGTACCCAAACTTTTGCCCAAAATTGCCCCCCATTTTATATATGCTCCTAGTTTATTACAACTTTAGATTACCAGACATCAAAATCATTATGATATACCCATGGGTGTCGGAAAGAGGAAAGGGGGGCTAAGACCCCACTCTGGATCTTGTAATTTGACATTTTGCTATTAAATTTTAGAAAAACAAGGTTATTCTCTTAGTTTCGAGTGGATAAAATGAAATTTCACCCCTTCTCCCTCTTGGAAAAATGTTTTTGGCTAACCCTGGAAAAATCCACTATTGGCCTCTGCCTGGAAAAAATCCTTACGACGCCTATGGATATACCTGCAATTGGTGATAACAGCCTCTGGCACATATATATGGCTACAGGTGCTCGTAATTGATGGTGTTTCTGCAGAATTTTTTCGTGCCAATACACGCGGTCTACTCTTTTTCAACGGTCCTAATTGTAGTTGAATTCACGCCAAAGTCTTCGAAACGACGTACTTTTGTTTGATTAAACCCTTTCATAAAACCATTAAAACAAGTGCGAGATCTGAAGTTGAAAACAGTTGAATTTTTAAACTAAAACCACGAGCAATAACTCCCATGGTGAAAATGAACACTGTGACAAACTTTAACAGTTCGAAACAGATTTGAAAGTTTGAAAACCCTTTTCAAGAAAATTTCGACATATTTTATGGAACAGGTGATGCCGGTTAGAAAATTGTTTCTGTAGTTGGCACACAAGCGAAATACCATAAGAAACATTTTGAAAGTGTGAAAGACTTAGGCATACATGTACTACTACATAAAAATTAAAAAATGAAAATTTTAAGGCCAAGAAGTAGAAACTATTAATCTTCACAGTATCGATCAAAACTGAGATATTTTCCAAAATCAAAGTCCTCCACCACGTTAAAAAGTACGAAGACATGATTTCAGTCTCAAAAACAGCTTCGCACAAGGGATTCTTGCCATTGCAGTAACTGCAACTATTAAAATATCGCAAACCTTGGACCTATTCGAGAAACCACCCCCCAAAAATGCCTGAAACTTGATAAATAACATTTTGTCAATATAGAGACCAACTGAAAGGAACATTAGTTCTGCTAATAGAATCTTAACTTTTCATTACTCAGCGTGTAAATCTTACATGAAGAATCAACCTATAGGCACACATATCACAGTCTTCGTATCAATTAACAGTATGGTTTCTTTTACTAATTCTAATTATGCCACGTTTCTAAAGCTTAACATCGATCGCATGCACCATTACTTTAGATGACCAATAGCCCAGGACAACCAATTTGACGTACAAATATTGGTCTTTTCATTGGCTTGTAACTTGGGAATAAAACCAGACTGGATGGTGTGTGCTAGGAAGCAGTACACGAGCGTTGCTATCATTGACTCGCCATCTGTACAGCACAGTTTTCCCTGGGAAAGCAGCCGCGTGACAGCGCAAGCAAGCGAAAATAGGCGCTGCAGACCACTCGTGACACTCCGCGATTATTACAAAAACTTAAACGAAATTGAACTGAAGCAATGCGAAAAGCTTTGCTGACTTCAGTACGTTTGTTTATATTTTCAAATGCAAGCTTTCAAACACGAAATCCATATCACCATATTGTTATTGCATCAATCGTTAACTAGTATTTCAGTAGTGAAAACACCATCCGTCATCTCCTGAGCCTCCGAATCTTGGTCTCCAAGGCCTAGGCTAGGCTAACCTGTGTACTTCATCTACAACTCTTTCCAGGATTGCCATTGTGCAAATAACAAAACGGTTCAAACTTTTCTCTGCAAAAGTCCGAATTTCTTAACAAAAGTCGAAAAACGGTTACTGTGAAGCTGTTTATTTCCCTGAGACATTTCGGTCACTTCTCCGGTAATAGTATTAAAACTCACTGTAAAAGTATTCCCTAGGATCAGTGATTCTCAGCGTGATCCAGGTGGGCCACCGGTGGTCTACAGAGAGTTCCATAAAACCCTGATAAAACTTACCTGATTATTGTAGCCTTTACAGTACAATAAATTATGTAAGTCCAATTTTATGTTCTTGTGTTTGCACTTTTACTCAGCTTAGCAAAGTGGTCCACCGGATATTTTTGTAAAAAGTTTGGTCCACTCCATGGGAAGGTTGAGAGCAACAAGTCTAGAATGATTGTTGCAGGGAAACAGCAAAACTGTGTAAGCTTGTGCAAGGACACAATTATGTGAAGGCCTGAGGGAGCAAGCAGCGCATGAGCAATGCAATTGTGAATAGTTCATCTCGACCATATCTACTGCACAGTATAGGCTAGGCCTGAGAGTGATGTGATGCGGCTGGCTGCATTTCCTAACCTCACTGAATTCTATTGCTAGCACTTTTCCAGTATAGAGCAGGCTAACAGGACACTCGTTTGACTAGACGCTACTATGCATTCATAACTATGAGCTCTGCGTAGCCCTAAGCCATTAGTTTTCCAACTGCTGGTCCCAGCAAAGTGCTGTCTTTTTAGCCAAGAAACCAAATGCGCGAAGTGTCTCTAACAAGTCACTGAATAGGCATAAGTATAGTAGGCTATTACGAAACGTTCCCACAGGCCTAAAATCTGAAAAGCTCCTCGATATCACGTAGCGACCTAAAGACAACCTATTCTGCTGCTGTCCAAGCAAGGCGTTACAGTAGCTGGCAGAATAAAAATGTGAATTGGTCAAACCATCTGTTAGTTACTATTCGTTAGATCATGTGCTTTATTTTAAACAATAAAACACAAATGCTCCCAAAAAATTACCAAAAATGTCCAAAAATCCATAAACTTCTCTTGAGATCCAAGTATGTCAAAAATAATTTAGAAGCTAAAGATGTCCAACCTGTTAATCCAAACGTTGCTGGGAAGTCAAGCAAGACCAGCTCAAAATATGTAAAACCCGTGCTATTGTAGTGTATTGTTACATCACAATGGAACAACAGTACTAAGAAGTCGGGCGGGTCTACCTCGAAAAAGCCACCCAAGCATAATTTAAGCAAAGCCCTTGAACAATAAAGCAAACTTGGTAGCATGTAAGCACTTAGTGTCAAGTAATTCGAAATGTTTTGGTCATTATAGACATAAAGTTTAAACAAAAGACTCAATATGCTGCAACAAAATGTCCACCAAGCTTGCAAGCTTGAAGTAGACCTTTGAGTATTAACAGCCAATATAACACATCTTTTCGGTAGGCTACATAGCCCAAATAAGTTTTCATATTTCTATGCATTTACCAGTGGGTTAAGGTTGAAATCGTCACCACGTAGGGCTACTGACTTCAAGAATAAATGCAATGTGGTCTGTTTACTTTTTAAGAAAAATGATCCAAAATTGTTTGTGACTGACCATAACGATTTGCTGTTCTTTTTGCTCATGTGGTTTCGCAGCATTTGCAACCAGGTTTCAAAGCAAGAAGATAAGTTAATTCTTGTTTGCATAAAAATGTGTCCCAAACATTTTCAAAAGTGACTGTGCTAGACAGTAGTAGCGCAGCCAGAATGAGGCCGAAGAGGCCATGGCCCACCCCGAAACAAACTCGCTAAGATTTTTACTGGTGTTTTGTATCAATTTTCACCTGTTAGAAAGACGTCAGCGACTGACATTATTGGCTGGCCCCTCCCGAACAATGTTCTTGGCTGCGCTACTGGTGCTAGAGCTAGGTGCTTCCAGCTTGGATAAAGCGTAATTTCAATTCATAATATTCAATTTAAACCAGGTTATGAAACGAGGAACTTTAAGGAAGTGCCGGTACGCAGTCTGGTCGCCACAGGGGACTTTGATGGGCTTAGCCCCACCAAAATTTTTACATAATAGCAGGGGTTTTTTAAGGCGTTTTAGGGACCCGATTCGGGTTCCTAGAATTTCAAATCGGGTCCCTAGAATCAGAGAAAATTATCACCGGGTCCCTAAAATCAGAACAAATCGGGTCCCTAGAATCAGAGAAATCGGGTCCCTGAAGATCCAAACCCGGTTCCTAACATTTTTCTTAAAAAAAACTGCATATCAGTGTAAAATCTTATGAAAATACGAACAAACTACACATTTAATTAAAATAGCTTCTTGGTTTCGTGCTTTTCCAATGTTTTGGAATGTTGCAAGTGCGCGAGATGGGATTTCACTGCGCAGATGGTCTGGTCAGGGCCGGCCTTAAGCCAATGCAGCTGCATTGGGCCCCGCGCCATGGTGTTTGGGTAGATTATTCATTTTTGCCAGATACATCTTGCGCTTGAGAATTCAGTAGAAACGCCATGTAAATTTCATTGTCAACAAAGAACGCTCTCGTCAGAACTAGCAAATTTCCTCTAGAACGTTAGCAAACGCGCTCAATTCTCGTGTTAGTGCTGTACTGCATATCTGCGCTCTACCACGATCGTAACACGGTCGACTGAACACGATGACGTCTTAAATTAATGCTCGGAGGGTCTGGTGGTTCTGCGCATTTGCCCACCTTTAGAGGAGCATTGGCTCCAGAAAATGCCTCTTGTTGGCAGCAATGCTTCTTTTTCACTCATACGTCTTTACACATAGTATAAACCAGGGGTGGGCAAACTTGTTCAATATTGAATGTAAGAGCCATTTGCAGAAAATCAAAAACACCAGCGAGCCGCAAAACCAGTTTGCAGCGTCAACACAAATACGGTAAAGAATGCAAGTTTTACATTAAATGGTGTACAGTAATTGTCGGTATGAAGTTTTTGTTTGATTTTCTAGTACCCGGAAACCTGGACAATATGTTGTAAAAGCTGTGCGAATTAATTCTCCCAATTGTTCCTTTTCAGGGCTGCACGATGGTTTGATTTTACGAACTTCATTACAGAGAAAAATTTTCACAACAATATGTTGTTCCATACACAGAAATGAGTTATACACTGGTATTTTAAATTCTTTGTATTCAATTTCTGGAACCTATCGCCAAAAATAAGTGTAGAGTGGCATTGACTAAAGATTTTTTTGACCCAGATTTTCTTGCATTTCGGTCAGTTTTATTTCTACAGCAGACAAGTTTGTAACAAACGGTTAGACAACGGAACAGCGATCACTGATACATTAACATTGAATGGGTTTGCAAGGAATGCAAAGCATGGTTATAACTCTTGGAAATGGTCAATCTGGCTTGGAACTCCTCCAGTAGTATTACAATTTATTTTATTATTCTTCCACTTTGTGGTCTGCAATTGCCTCTTCGCGAAACACATTGGTTCTCATTCCGACATTGGGAAAATGACAGAATGCTTTTGACAATATGTGTCTCTGAAAAATTTTAATTTTCTTCTGGGAAGAAAATTAGCCTAACTTAGGGAAAGAAACAGTAGCCTAACTTGCGATTTAGGTTCACTGTCGTTGCTATCAAATTGCGCCGACTCCATGGTGACCAGTGTTCCCTCTAAAGCAGTGGTTCTCAACCGCCGGTCCGGGTAGATTTTTTGCCGGTCCGCAAAACAACCTAGGTTTTTCCGACTTACCGTCAAATAACTGAAAATGTTTAGCGTTTATGCTGAATTCGGTAAAATCGTGGACAACGACGTGTTGTTTGTNACTAAATAAAGTGGATATTCCCATGTAAAACAAAACTCTTGTGCAGTTCCATAACTNTNTTGTACTTGAGAAAGTACAATGGCAGTTGTTGNTAGTTGGACGCACAGCCGAACCTGTTTTTCGTTTTGTTATTCGCATTGTATTTACTCGCTGGCGAATAAACAAAAATTGTTGGTAGTAAGCAGGTTTTTTGAGGTTTAGCTTAGGTGACCGCTAGGAAATTTTCAGAAACGATTATCTGAAAGTTTTATCATAAACTTATGGTAAGGCACTCGCAGCAGTTAAATTGTATATATTGCGGAAAATTGAAATAGTAGGTCAACAAAGCAACTGATAATTTTGCAGTTTTTTGAAAAGGACAAATGTC
>JGI24021J15306_10006534_pt1 | contig 14055 bp, 6 predicted proteins | sample Ectturendosymbi1_FD_15306 | JGI IMG/M metagenome (IMG submission 15306) | reverse complement strand
TTGCATGCAAATTCATTCCGTGGTATTTGCAATAAGTCGACAAATTAACAAGCAAAAAGTATGCGAAAACAATTAATCTCCTTTGCGCACGTAATAATTTTTTTGTAAAATATCAAGCTCAAGGGGTTGGTGTCCAACCCTCCCCCTTGCGTACGCCCTTCAACGAAACATATTTTTTGCAAACCGCTCTCCCTGCAATCGCAGATACACGTTTGTAAAGATAGACACTGTGGTCACCTTTGTTTTGAGAACAAAAGTCGTGCAAACAACATCTCGCAATTGAAACTGGAAGCGTAACACTAACATTTGCGGGATTCTGGGACGCAGGTTCGCGTTCTCAATTGCCAAACCCATTCTGAGCAATCAGCGCAAAGTCCAGTCGCACTTGTAGGTTTGACCGGGCAACAGAACTTTCGCAACATATTGAATACGTGTTTTTTTTCTAGTATATTACGTTGTATGTATACCAGTCAGTCGGAAATAAATCTCCAGAGGAAGATTTTGGCAGAATTGCCGAATTTGCCGGACTTCAGTGTCAGGGTTACCGTCACTTACAAGGTCATGAAGGGCGCATTATATATTTTAATCTCTCGAACATGCGAAAGTCATTTTGTGCTCAGAGTGCTTCAAATTTAATGCCTACAACCAACCATGAGAAGAGACATTTTTGTAAGATTTCATGAAATCCATTCATAAATCACGTTCACTAAGACGTTGTGGTCCCGTATGTTTTTTTTCTTAGTATAATTCATTTCGTAACTTTGTCATTACAACCTTAACGTTGGGATGTGCACCAGTGGCGTAACTAGGGGAGAAGGGGGACATCTGCTCTTGGGCGCAGCATTTTGGGGGCCTCAAATTGAGATCGGAATGTTACGTAATAATTACGAAATATCAGCGGATGCTATTAATAACAATTTACAAAATTTTGAATGGCGGCGGCTGCTACCCGTTGCAAAATCTCATCAAGATCACCAAGGTCCGCAAAGCGAGCAGTTGCGAACCTTCATTGACGTTTTAAGGTGGAGCTTCTCTCTCCAGCATTAGGTGCTCGCATGTGGTGTGACTGACGGATACATCATAATGCTTTCAGATAGCCAGGGTTGCCAGGGAACTTTCCGACTTCGCTCTCATTCTATAGTTGCGTCACAATCGGACGGGAATCCAGCGTTCACAATCACAGTGCACTCATTATGCACCTGTGGATGCTTACACTTCAGAGCAGCGGTGAAACTTAACAGTAGGTTGTTACGACAATCGATCTGATGTTTAGGAAAATTTGAGCTTTGATGGTTTGACAAACTTCATACTGAAATGGATGTGATGTGGTTCTGAAGGTAGTTATGATGATTTTTATTTGTGGGAGATGAAGGATATTAAAAACGTTCTAACTGCTGACTACATTTGCAAAGATTTAATGGCAACTATGCAACAGCGTTGAGTATATTGGTTATAATTGTGAACTTTTCAGTTACTGCTACAGGCGTTTTATATTAATTCGACCTATGCATTAAGCATCTTCATGGACATGATTGTCAAAATTTAGGTCGCAAAATTGCTAACCTAAAACGTCTCAAGGAGCGTCAGTGCTCAGTGGTCATAGATATTTCCTCTGGGTTAATCATTGACACATTCATTATATCAGTTTTTTGACGAAATAATTGATAAATTTTCGGTAGTAAAGGCAAGAATTAGATAAATACAAGTAAAGCATTATATCGCAGTCTTTTCTTTATTTTCTGTTAACTTTTCGGGGTGTTATTATATCCAAAGAAATGTTTTAGGACTTTGCAATTTTGTACTTGTTTAGTAGCTTTTTATAAAATCATTTGCATTCAGTTTTTCAATTTGCATTTTTCTGTCTGTCCTTTTCTATAATGTATTCGTGAGTCTGCCCTCAGTCAATTCTTTATTATCATTATGTTCTAAAAATCAGAGCTTTGGGAATGCATGCTCCAGAAGTTCAGAACCCCTACAGCAGGTGTGGCCAACCTTTTGCCCAATATACACCAATTTTTTCAAACTCGAGTATCTTGCCAATGCGTCATACCATCGGCTATCTTGTAACGATGTTATTTAACATCGTTAGTGACTTCCCAGGTAATGATGTTAAATGGAAACGGAATATGTGGTAAAGCAGCGAATAGACTTCACATATACTAACTTTTTGATGAGCTTCATTCTAAACTGGCTGCGATTTCTCCAGTTTTTTAATGTTTGGAGGTAAATTTTTTAATGAGAGTACTGAGCAGCAAAGAATTCTTCAAATTTGAATCGGTAAGCCGCAACTTCGTTTTGCTTTTAATCAATTTCATGGCCGAAAATGCTTATTCGTATGTCAACGTTATTTCAAAACGAAATATAACTCTGAGGAAATTTTCGTAGGTATGGGAAATTTGCCAGAAATGAATCATTAGAGCTGATGATGCCTACATAGTAGGCGAAATATATACTCTGTAAGATCTTAAAGTGTCTGTTTCTTTGCTGAGAAAGGATTTCTTTCCATGGACATTGTACATCAGAAACACCAGGGATTGGATTGAAGGAAAGCCCTTCATATTACGTTTTCAATATTGAATTGGTTTTGAAATGAATGATTTCCACCTTATTGTTCGCTAAGTACAGGTAAGAATGGGTTTGCAAATGCTAAGATTCAGTCTTCTTCTTAAGAAAAATCAAAAAAGTTTTGCAATAACTTGATCTTTTCAGTGCATTTTCTCAATTGCCATTATAAACAGCACCTTCAATGTGCTCCTTTTAATCAGTGGCGTACGCAGAAATTTTCCGAGGGGCTGGCCAAATTTCGTCACAATCGTGTGACGTCACAAATCAACTTTAAGGGAAGTGCCGAAGGCACGACCATTCAAGGGGTCCGGGGCATGTCCCCGGGAAAATTTTGCAAAATTAAAATACGCATTTTTGTGCTATAAATTTTTACCCATTTTTGCGCTAAAACCTAAAAATACGCATTTTTGCGCATTCTGGAAGCAAGTTTTAGACATTACTGTTTTTACATTTTTAGGGTCTGAGAGGGTGGCCGTGGCACAGTGGCCTCCCCGCTCCGTACGCTGATGCTTTTAATACAAAAACTGGCTCATATCCTCATTTTGTAACTGCGAAATGAACAGTTTTAACTTCATCTTGAATGCATTGACATGATTTATTAAGTTAGGAAACAATTTACTCTTGCCCTGTATTTTGATGTTTAGATGATTGAGATGGTCAGCAACATTACCTAGAATTACAAATCAAATAGCCAGTTGTTATCACGTCATAAAAGGGCTCTTTCCTCAGGTGGCTCGTTTTCTTCTTCCGGAACATCATGAAGAGCTTGTTTCAAGATGCTAACAGGCAACTAACAAGGGATTTGTACGAAACAAAAAGCCGATAAAATATTGGGGAGGTTTACTATCTTGCTTTATTACGATCACAAAGATGCGCTACTTCAAACCATCCAGTGCGCAAAACTTGGCACATGCGCCATAGGTTGGCCATCCTGCCCTACAGCTGGCACCAGCGGTGACTGCTACAAGACCTGATGAGAGAAATAGAAACAAGCTGGTACGCTGCATTTAGGATCTTAAACAGGGTCCGACAAATCGTACTTTGAAAAACAACGGTGCAACTCTGGCCAATTTGATGCTGTGTTGTCAGAAGATTTTTGTTCCATTAAAATTATGTCATTAAGATTCATGAGGATTTTTGCAGATGAGAGCTTTTTTGCCTAGTTTTTGCTTTTTCTTTCAATAAATGGTTAAATTCGAATACATTACCGCAATTGGGGATGTCGCAATACAACAGTTTGAGTGTTCGGTCATGACCTAAAATTCAAAGCGGGGATAACATCACGCGAAACGATTAGATCCTTAACTTTACGACAGTTATGATTTCCAAGATTCAAAGGTCTTGACGTCAAATCCGTGACGTCACAGTCATATGAAATTTTCAGGTGGGTCTATATACATATATGCGGGGCCCGAGTCAGCTTTCGACGCCCATTAACTCTTAACTCACGCTTCGCATCTACGTTGCCACGAAAGGTCTAAGTGGGGGGCACCAAAACTGACTTTGTCCCCGGGCGCGGGAAACCTTAGGTACGCCACTGAACAACAGTCTGTACTTCGTCCAAGATTCACAGATAAATGTTTGTTTAGCACTTTTATACTGCCGAATGCGAACGATGAAGCACAGCCCAAACACTGATGTCCTTGTTTTCTGTTACACTAAACAAAGAGATTCGGTACAATTTGTCTGGAACAGTGACGGAGCAAGTGTAGTCCTTTTTGTTGACTGTGCTTTGCAGGACAGTGGGGGGAACGGCCAAAGAGTACGGTATCTGTAAACTTGGAACCAAATCATGCATCGGCTTCTCGGCACAAATCGCCGGTCCTGTTTGCTTAATTATATGCAGTCTCATTTTTCAAGACGGATGCAACATCTTCAAGAATTCTTCTCAGAAATTTTCATGATCACCTACAGGCAAAACAAAAAACGTAGTCTGAATTCAACGATCTAGTTTTGTGCAATAGCCAGCACATGAAAGATAAATGTTTTTCTTGCAAGGCTCATTTATTCTAGTCGAAACAAACCCACACCGTCTTCAGTGCTTACAAAGTGTTTCAAACAGCCAATCAAAGTATTTTGCTGAAAACGATCAATTTTGCAATTAGATTCTTGTTCAAACTGAAGATATTACAAAGACTTGTTTTTGTAGGTTGAATATTTAATCAAACGAAAATGTGAAACGTCCGTCCAGTTTAAATCAAACTTTTTGACCTTAGTAGTTCCACAGAAAGACCATGAATATTTCGGTTCCCGTTCAAAACAGACCCGTACATAACAGAACACGTACATTAACAGATCTGTTCATAATAGACAACGTTCATAATAGATCACATTCATAACAGACCCGTTTGTAACAGACCACTTTCATAACAGACCGCTTTCATAACAGACCGCTTTCATAACAGACCACGTTCATAACAGAAACGAACATAACAGACCCGTTTATAACAAATCCGCAAGAGCAGCTAAGAAAAACAGTTCTCTATTCAACATTAGTTTCTCGTGGATATGAGCGCTTATGATAGGAAACAGAAACTTACTGTTTTCACTTCTGTATATTGCTTCAGGCCGTATTCACCCATTTCACGTTCCTGCCCGGACATTTTATAGCCACCGAATGGAGTCATGTTAGAGAAAGCTTCGTAGCAGTTTACCCTGTTGGTTATAAACAAATTCCGTTAATATATATTAGAAACATCCTAACTAATTTCTAAATTGATTTTAAAATAAGTGGTTGTCCAGTAGAGTCTGCCTGGAACAGGAAGGATACTCTATTGCAACATTGCAACAGATGGTGTAATGGTGTAAAACAATGATGTACAGCAGGCCTGCACAACACACGACCCGCGAGAGCTCCACATGCGGCCCGCGAGGGCTTTCGCAATTGCAGAAAATGTTACAACCGCCCGACGTCGGATATATAATTAATTGTCGTTCCCGAATTTCTTTCAAAGTACAACAAAATGAAATGGATTTTGCGTCCCGCGGCAAATTTATGTTTGTCAGTTTGGCCCTTCGAGCTTTGAGTTGTGCAGGCCTGGTGTGCAGGAAAGAAACTCACCACAAGGTTCCTGCTCGAATGGCGTTGGAAACGGTTATTGCTGTGTCCAAGTCTTTGGTAAGTACACCGGCTGCTAATCCATACACCGTGTCGTTGGCTCTTTTCACCACTTCATCAATTGTCTTGAACTTCATGATTTGCTGAACTGGTCCGAAGATCTGTCGTTATCAAGCGAGAAAGAATGAAAACGGTATACTTTTTTAAGAGAAAGGATATACTTTTCTAAGCTTATTCTCCTGACATTCACTTTCATAAATAAAGTGCACTGTACCACATTTTACTTTCACAAATTTCTGTTAAGTCATTTAATAGTTCGAAGGTTTGTTGAAAATATACACCGTTTCTATTATTATCTTGGTACCATTCAAAGTGGTCCAAGTAATATCAAAAACTACTTATTAACTTATTTAGGAGTGTACATTGTCAACTTGTCAACTGTAAACGCAGCGAACACATCCAGTATCGTATCAGTTTTACACATGGGTGGAGAATGGTGGAAAGCTTCCATAGCACAATTTTAAAAACAACTAGTTTATCACACATCCACTGATATAAAATGAAAAAGTTCATAGCATTGCCTCTGAACCAGAATCACTTTTGACGTTGTCTTCTACGATTCCGTTTAGTCTATCTTTCAATTAAATGCGTCTGCACTTTTTTGTAACGATTACTTCTTCACAAATAGCGACTCGACCCGATTTTAATATGTGGTTACGTCAAAAGAAAGTTTTTAATTGTGGATTCTGTAAATAAGCATAAGATTAGCTTTTATTTCGCTCAAGCTAAAATTTATATTGGAAACTAACATTCATTAAGCCATGGTCTGGTTGCCCTTGTACTTTTTATTTACAACTTCTATGCACGTTATTTTCAATGCAAGATAAAGACTGTTGGTATATATATATATACTTACATTCAGTCATTGCTATGAGTGCAATCTACATTCCTTAAACAGCCCCAGGCATATGTACACATGTGACGTACAATCCAAAATACTCAGCTTATTTAGTTGCAATCAGAAATATTTAAATGTTTCTTTTGTTCAAAATGTATCCTTCTCTTTCGAACAGTTTTGATATATCAAGAGGGGTAAATACAAGTTCTGCACCTCTTCTCGAGCGATTCTCATGTGATCCTCAACATCAGCAAAAACTGTTGGATAAATGAAGTATCCCTTATCACCGCTTCGGCCTCCTCCGCACATCAACTTTGCTCCTTCTTTTTTACCACTTTCTATCAGATCTTGGATCTTCTGGAACTGTTCATCGCTCACCTTCACATGCGTAAAAGCTTCAAAAACACGTCATCTTCAAAAACACCAACAGCCACATTTTTACAGCAGTTCTTGATCATTCAACAGCAATGTTTGATTTGATCATTCAAAGTTGAAACTTGCTTTCTAGCTAAAGTAACTTTTGGTCAAGAGATAAAAGTGCCGCCAGATGTTTCGTCACAGCGCGCTCCGCTTTTGTAAAAAAGTGAAGGTTTACAAATAATTGTCTTCATTTTTCGCACTTTATCACACAATTTCAACTCACGTAAGTTGTTAGCAACAAGGGGCTACTCTTAAAATGTTCATCTGCAATCATAAACAGTGTAGTGTAAATTAGTTCCACCCAGAACCGTCTCCAGAAAGTCTTCAATAGGGGGACTTTGCGTTTGTGTGGGGGAGCTTGACATTCCAAGAATTGACAAAAACTCCACTAATCTATTGTGTTTCATGTTTCATTTTGGGGCTTGGAGCTTTGTTTGGGGAGGCTAAGCTCACCAAAGCTCCCCCGTGGCGACGGGACTGATCCCACCACTCACTTTTTGGTCGATAAACAGTCTACTGACCAAGAACCAAGATCGTATACCAATAACCGTTGGTAACATAACCTGGTGTCACATTAAAATAACTCTGTTAGTGTTCATAGATGAAAACTGACCAGACACAGCACTCTATATTTCTTGTTGTGTGAGTGATCAATCACATTTTAAGAGTTGTTTATCTTTAGACGCCCACTGGCAAATGGTTTAGTGGTGCAGTGAGTCGGGCACGCGCCTCTCAAGCTGACAGAATGATTTCGATGCCCAGTTGGATCACATTAAGCACTTGCTAAACGTTACTTTCCCCCTTGTGCTTTGTGTCAATGAACGGATGAGTACAAGTGCAATGCAAAACCTCAAGCAGTGTGACCGTTGGTTTGCCACCAATGCACTAACGCAGCTTTATATAAAATATGAAATATTTGGGAAAGAGTCTATCTATGTCATAAAAAGAAATTTTAGGGGTACATGCTCATCTGTTGAAATGCTAAAGGGGTACATAGTCAGAGAAACGTTGGGAACCCCTGGCTTAGAGTAACATATTTACAAAGACCTCCACTTTAGAGCAAGACTGGAGGTCATTGACTGGTGATTGTATTGATTTCCCACAAAGTAACATGGGTAAATGTTGTGAATATTGATCATCTACCAGACTAGTATCATCGACACACCAAAGTCGGTATCCATTTTAGGAAATACAAAAATGACCGCAATAGGCACGTTTCTAAAAACGCAAACCACTGTTTCTCCAACCCCTTGGCAAAAGTGACTTGCGTTTTGTTAAACGAAGTTCTTTATACAATAGTCAAAGTTACATAAGGGCGATTTAAAATTGGCTTATATACTGTCAGTTAACCTTGGTACAAAACCACTGCTTCGCGAGTTTCAGAAAATCTAATTCCAAATTCCTGAGAATCGGGGACCCCACTTAAGTATTTGCGGTACAAATGAAAAGAAATGTCAACCAAACACATTGTTCTTCAGTTTTGTCAAACTCACAACACTTAGCAGAACAGCTTTACATCAACTTTTATCTGCCTTAAAGCGCGATCTAAGTGTTGCAAATCAAGTTTAATTTTGAACTTAAGAAAGTGAGGGGTCTATTGATCGATAGTTTCTATCGGCAACGAAAGAACGATGGGGCTGGGCTTTGGGTTCGGCTTCGAGTATTCAGTACAGCGTCCTATTCGAAAAAATGACGTGTTTTCTTCAAGTCATGCAGCAACTAAAACGTTCGTAACTTGCATACCTGAGGTCCTTGTTGGGTGTTAAGGTCGAATGGGTCTCCAACAGACCTTTTTCGTGACCTCTCCACGCTTCGCTTTACAAATTCGTCATAAATTGATTCTTCTACAAATGTTCTCGAAGCTGCGGCACAAACCTGACCCTGCAGTGAAAATAGAAACATCATCAGTTGAAAGTAACCTTTTCAAAAAAGATGTTTTTCAGCGTTATGTCCTGGCAGAAACTGAGACTTTAGGTGTAGTATCTTAGGAGTTTATTGAAGTTTGGCGTTCATTTGAGCACACGAAATGAGCACTTGTTTCTCGGCACAAGTTCGACCCTCAAGTCAGAAAAAGTATAAACTTTACTGGAAGCAAAAAATACAAAAATTTAAGCAGCATCCCAAGTAAGTAAACAAAAGGTCTTATGTGTGCATTGAATTAATGTGACTAAATATATATTTTCTTGCAACAGAGATACAACGTCCAAATAGTTTGTCAGGTTCCTTCGTTTTTGCGAATTTTTCCCTTTTAAGCACTAGTTTGGAAACAGTGACAACTTTTTTCTGATGTAAATTTTTGTAACAGAGCTAACTTTTGACGTCTAAGTGTATCTCTCGTAATCCGTCTTACATCTGAGATTTTGATTGCTTTCTGTCTTGAAAGTATATCACACTTGGTTGTAAGTCCTATAAATGTGTGATTTACTTTTCGTCGTTTGAAAAGTGTGTTTGGCAAAACTAAAAATGAACATTAAGTTCCCTACAATGGGAAAATTCACAAAACCATTAAAAAATCAAAAATGCTTATTTTGTTACAAAATACTTTCACTGTGTTTGTACAAAATATTTTCACTGTGTATTTTCACAGAAGCCAAGTTTTTGCCTCCTTTGCAATGTAAGATGATCAAACGTCTTAAATGCTTTCATATTTGCCCCATGTCGGATATGTGCATGTCGCCGTTTATAGCAACATCCCTTAAGCACACTGTCTTCTTTTAGTGGGTGTTTCTTCTAAAGTTTATCGTTAGCTGACAGGTATTCATTCACAAGGTAAAGGTTGATCAAGCTTTTGATGGAATCACCTGGTTGAAGAAAAGCCCTTCATGACAGATGTCAACAGCAAGGTCCAAATCTGCATCGGCAAAAACGATGATAGGACTTTTTCCACCAAGCTCCAAGCTTACACGCTTGAGATTGCTCTTGGCCGCAGCCGCCATGATAATATGACCAATCTGCAGAATAATGCGTAATGCATTGGGTCGGCAACCTTTCCGGATTAATAAGCCACTTCAGGGATTCAACGTTCAAGAAGGCATACTAGGCCTGAAGAAAGGTTTCCAAAAACGGGTTGTTTTAGTTTATTGTATCATTCAGACATAAAGTCCATTGAAGACATGCACGGTAGGCACACCAGCTGCGTAACGCAGTTTGCCAATGAAACAGGCGCAGAACATTGTTTTGGAGACTGTTCGAGGTAAGAGCACGGGATAACGTTAAATTTGCAAACGCTATTGCTGGATTGCTCTTAACACTTGGCTGAACACTTGTACACATGTTAGTTCATTTCATTTGCTACTCAAATACGGATCAGACCCATGCCAAAACCGGTTGGGACACAAATGCGTTGCAGCACATATACTGTAGCGTTGCTTGATGGGATGACGCATTCAGAACCGAACATTGCGAAACCCATATACCCAGTCGCAAAATAAAATGCTGTTGTAGTGGCAAAGAAATGAGGTGAATCTAACAAGCAGCATGATAGCTCTCAGTCATGAATTAGTTGACTTTATTCAAAAATAAAGTAGTTCAGTGAGAAATCCGATGCTGCATCTTTTTGGAGATAGATGCAATATCAGATTGAAGTGACGAGGATTTCAGTAACATAATGTCTATACACCTATTCTGCCAGAATGACCATGTTTCCAAGTTTATGCAACTTTGAAGGCTGTTGTAATTGTTCAGGTGATAGTAAGATACACCTTATTAGCTTTTGCAACTTTTTCTTATATTTAGCAACTTTTGTTTTTTCACCGACAAACATTTCACAATTTAGGAAGCTCCCCATAATTTGAATGACATTTGTTATTTGCAACTTGATATAAGAAATGCCGAAAGTTCTCTAGCTTTCGGTTCTAGAGAAGTTTTAAAAAGATGGTAACTCTGTTTCAGCAGAGAACGTGGTCATAAATAATTCCTTTTCGTTCCTAGAAAAAACTATACATTTGTTTATACTAAGTATATATTTATAACAGGTGCTACAAAATTTCGAGTGAATAAAAACATGCGCTGGGAAGGAGTGACATAAGCTTGAGAAAATGTTTTGCTTTAACATACAGACCTCCATCGACCCAGTGAATGCCACTTTATCAACGTCCATATGTTCGCTTATCGCTGCTCCAGCGGTCGGTCCATATCCTGGCACCACGTTTACTACTCCAGGCGGAAAACCAGCCTGCAAAGCAGTTTGTAAACGATGGTAACAGCCAAAGAGGAAAAATGCATCATGAACTAAGTTCAAGAAGCAAACGTGTACAACTGAGATTAATTTATGATATACAAATTAAACTAAAGACAAATTAAACTTAATTATAAAAATTTTGGTAATGTAAACAGAGGCATCATCCGTTGCAGAACTGAACTCCTTGTGTAGTTGGTACCCCCCATTACTGGGCAATTATGACTTTTTTCTGTTTCACTCTTTCGCTGAATGCTCGACCCCGTTTTTCTGTTTGCTCTTCCAACAACAGCAGTAATCTACGGACAGGCGCCCAAATGTAAGTGAAAAGAAAAGGACAGATTCTGGAAGAGGCGAAGTAAACTTGAAGCAATAAAACGTGGGGCGATTTGGACAACACAAGTAAATTGGTGCGTCACTGATACAAGACAAAAACATTTTAGCTGGTCATTGACACGATCCAGTGGTGTAGGAGGTGGGGGTGCAGGGAGTGCAAGCGCAACCCCAAAAGTTTTGATTTGTTGAAAATCTGGGCAAAATCCCTAAAAATCCGGTGAAAAATGGCGCCCAACTTTGTTTGGTTTAAAAAATGGCGCCCAGCGTTTGCAGAAAGTCACAAAAACACATGAAGACCTTTTTTGAAGGTCATACCAAAAAAGGTAAAAAGGTCTTCATGATATTTGTGGGAGAAGATTTGTAGACAAAAATCGCACAAAAACTTTTCGGGCTAGTTTGGGGAAATTCGGGCGTATGCTTTGCACCGCCAAAAATTTGCATGCTCCTACACCTATGATATGACCGCTTACGATAATCATTGTACAGTAGGCTAAAAGGTGAATCGTGCAACGAAAAATCATGCTCAAACGTTTGACTACAAATAACCGGTTACGGGTCTCGCTATTATCGTAGCAAATTTATCAGTGTTACGATTTGAAATTAGGTAACGTCTAAGCTGAGCGAAAGAATAAAACGAAGGAAACGTAAATCCAAGTAGATTCACAAGTGTAAGATGTTGCCGTTATCTTATGAGTGTTTCAGACCGTAACAGTTGACGATGACGTAGACAACGACGTCGCCTTGTACAAGGGCGTAAGTGAAATATTTAAATCTGTACCTCCTTGACAAGCTGTGCAACGTATAATGCGGTCAAAGGTGTCTGCTCGGCTGGTTTTAGAATGACTGTGTTGCCGCACGCTAAGGCGGGAGCAAGTTTCCACGCTTGCATGATCAAGGGAACGTTCCAAGGGATGATTTGGCCACAAACTCCGACTGGTTCATGACGAGTGTATGAAAAATACTTGCCATCTGCAAACGCAAAAAAGTTGACAACCATTGCTGTAGTTAACACCCTTAAAAATTATAACACAACTGCTATTGTCAAATGGTAAATGTTTTTGTAAGCAGTCGAGAAAAACACCAAAGAAGATGTGAAATTCACGTCTGCATATGAAAACGTCTAGTGTATATTAGAAAGAGTTATGAAAGCACAGCATGGCAGGCAGATCCCGCGAAAGCGCTACATCGCTATATACGAGTTTGAAAAAGCATGATTTCTACATGGCAGATTGCAGTGACAACAATTTCCCTTGTTGCCGAGCAAATGTAAAACTATTTTCTTGCAATCACCTAAAACCATGAATTTAAAGCGTTTCAGTAGACTCAACCCAGAATAGCAGAGTCATGTGCTTCTATTAACGTCTACCATACACTCCATAGTCTTGACAATAAAATGGCAGATGCACAGCTGCAGTTAAGTTGGGAACGATCGGCACTTCCTCACGTGATTCTTTTTAATTTTTTTGAAATTTCCGTTTCATTGAAGAAGCAAGCTAGAACCAGATCTCAGTAGTCCTGTTCGAATGCCCAGATGTTTTCTTACTTCATGGCTAAGGGCAAGTAACTGCATCACTTGTATTCCAAAATTTTTCAAACGATTGTCTTCCTCAAAATGCTTTGTGAAAAGTTTTTAACGCAGTTTACTAACTATTGCAGAGCTGCTTCAAAATTCAAAGTCGTGCGAAGTCTCACAACAAACATTAACGCAAAAGTAGTCATTTCAGTAAAATAATATTAACATTTCGAAAACTAAGCGCGTTTTATCTTCATCAAAAATTCACTGCATGCAGCTCAAAAACGTACACTGCCGCACGCACGCGGCACTTGCACACCAAAAAACGAGGGAGTGAAAACTTGCAAACCATTTTTATAAGCAGGAAACGCATCCGTGAATGGCTGCGTTGAACATTAAAAATCGCCAACGGTGAATCTTCTTATAACAGCCCAGAACATGCAATATCCAACTCTTCACACCTCCCAAATGGCAAGTGTGGCGTAGCACCACAAGCGCGGGCATAAGTTTTTAAGTGGCTGGAGGCATGGAAGCAAAGTTGCCAGATGTACATCATAAAAAGATCCAAGCGTCAGAAAAAAAGGTTGAATCTACTATTAGAGGTCGAAATATGAACGCTGCTAAACACGTAATTGTTCAAAACACAGATTTTTCTGCTATTTTGTTTTGATGTAACTCTGGGGAGTAAGGCGAGAAGACGATTTATAACGTGGTAGCCTCGGTGGTATAGGGGTGCCTAAAGTGCCTCCAGTGTCGTATTGACATATTAGTAACGAAATGTGTTTAGCTGATAGATCAACAATAGAACATATGAAGTCATTGGGTGGAAAAAGGTGTTAGGAAATACCAAGAGGAATGCACTTTGACAGGAAGCGATTCCTTGTAACAACCCCTCATTCGTGTTTTATTGCTTTCAGTAACAAGACAGAATAATCCAAAAAGGAAGCCAGAAATCCAATGGTTAGAAGCAGTTCCCATCTAAGGTCCAACTCGTCCAAGTAATTGAAAAAAGGTTCGAGTTGTGAAAACTTCGAACAAAACGATCCATTTGGGCTGTAGGTGAGAGTGCTCATATTCATTTGTTTTAG
>JGI24021J15306_10006533_pt1 | contig 14055 bp, 9 predicted proteins | sample Ectturendosymbi1_FD_15306 | JGI IMG/M metagenome (IMG submission 15306) | reverse complement strand
CTTAATTTCCGCGCCTTACGACCAAGTACATTCATCTGGTGCTGTCCCCTTGGACTTTGTCGATTTCATGTAGTGGCACGAATGTGACCACTACACCTATCTGAATGCGGCCAGAAGTCAGACGTCCACTTCGCCAACGTGTTTTGTGTCGTGATTGTAAAAAATGTGCTATGTCTAGCCCAGGTAGTCTTCTCTTATGTTGTACTGCATAGCAGCAAGATACCTTTGGTGCTTACGACCAAAGTTACACATTTGCGCAGCTTGCTGTTCAAACAGCCTGATGGAGTTAATTGTGTAGTTAGAAGAGTCTATAGCAATCATTGCTAAGTTGTCCCATAACAGAGTAGTGCAGTCAAAGGATTGTTAACCGTTGCGCCCACGTAGGCCTTAGTCTATATTTGTTAACATTCATAGGCGATTTGAGATACAAAATGTTATTAATCTAAACATGTGCCATGCACCATGAGATTAACAAGTCCAGACATCAGCAAGGTTTATGCATGCGTATTTCGGCCAGTAAAAATCCCAATGTGCACGCTTTATAAGCACATTTCACTTAAGCTCATGGTAAAGTTTATCAATTTGCGCTACTGAAAGAAAATGTTCATCGCGGCGACATTACCATGACCGGTCTCATGTTTGCTCTTTCGGTAATAATGTTTTGATAATTGAACGATGGGATTGATTGTGATGTCATGCAATTTTTTTTACATTTGTATTTCATTACATCTCTAAATAATCGCCATCAAGTAAATGACAATGATTTATGACCCAAAACCGTTTGTTAAGCTCGTTCAAAAATTTTTAGTTGGAAAGTACGAGCCTCTTATGGGTATTTGCGGGAAAATATTTATATTTAATTTGCACAATGTGCAAAAGCTGTTCATGTTGTGAATTAAATATAAATTTTCAGAATGTCTAGCCCCCTGCACAAAAATGAAGGTTCCTAATGGAAGACTTTCTGGCGACAGTTCTGCCCAGGCCTGCAGACACAGGGGGGCATTCGGGGACAGTAACACCCAAATCTTTTTTGTGCCCACCGAAATTTGTTGTGCTCATAAAAATTTGTTTTAAACATATGATTAAAAAAATCTTTCCTTCCTAAAAATGTATTTTCCCCCAAACCTTAAATCCTGGCTACGGGCCTGGTTCTGCCAACATTGTGTCTGCAGTTAGGATATTCTGTTTTGAAGGCAATTCGGCCTCGAGATGTAGCATAACGTCGAAAACGTTTTTTTATGAATCAGCATTAGGGGGGCCCCTGTAGACATTTTGGTGGAGGCCAGAGTTGGGCTGTTATGGCACTGCCTACTACAGTACAGTGCCTTCTACATAAGTCTTCCTAAATGTTGAACATTTCCTTGGCAAGGCGGACCCTTTGAAGAGGAAGAACTTTGAGATATCCAAGAAATCTTATTGTTTATTCTAAACTAAACAAACAGTCGTCTTGGTTTTAAAATCAACTGCATACTGTTGCTTATACATTGCATGTTTAAAATCTGGCACTTAGGGTCAGAAATTGTGAGACTTTTAACCCAGCTACGTGAGAAATCTATCCTTCGATCGACATGGCTAACCACAATTTTAAAAGTAAGGGAGCAGCGTGGGATGTTTCACGGATGTGGCGAACCACAGGTACAAAAGACGTGTGCTGACTCCTTACCAACGTTTACATCCGTCGGACAACAAGGAAGTGAGATACGTCGCGAATGCCTGCTATGTAGGTATACTTGTGGGCGGCTAGTTGGCAATCGCGTGCAAGAAACCAGCTCTAGGTGACTTGAAGCAAGGAGAAAATCAGGGTGTTCAAAAAATGCAAATGCGAATAGAATCAGACTTTGAAAAACGTGCATGTTGGTCAGACCACACTACTCAGGCAACGCACCAGCATTGTGGGAGTATGTTGCAGGCCTGATATAACATTCTAGCACTCGGTTTCTAAATTGTTTGGAACACCTAGAAGCATCATTAAACCTGCTGATCCGTTGCTGCTATGTTTCGACAAACGGCATCATCTTTTTTGTTTCCACTTCCAAGCGGTGCTAACAAGGTCTCAAAGCAAGATCGATGCTAAAGGCAGTTTACTGCATAGCTTGGCAGTCTGACGCAAGTGTATCAGTGACAAGATTAGAGATTAGCGAAACGAACGGCTGAGAACTGCGTTCAATTTTCAATGCTTTTAGCAAAATACCATGAAGCACCCTGGTTGAGCTGAAGTGAAATCCATTCAAAGACCCAAATGACAAAGCTTTGGTTTGAGCATCGCGAGAAAGGTCAGCAAAGTTTCGACAAATCCGGCACAAGGTTTCTTAAATAGCGCAGAAAATCTCAACCATCGCGAAAGNTTAATCGTAGGCTTAATCGCGAAGAAGCAGGTCGAAATCTGCTGTGTGAAGTAATTTTGTTAGTTTATTTGCGGATCTCATGAGTAGAACACTTTTTCTGTCGAAATAAGTGTTTAGGGCGGCAAGTTCGAAAAGTTTTGGTCGCAATTCGAAAAGTATTTGTGGCCAGTATTTCCCGAAACGTATACAGTACATCATTTTTGACGTGTGGACCAGCTGAATGCCTAAACATTATTCTTGAACACAAAATTTGGCGACCAAGACAACACAGCTAATACAATTGTTCTGTAGCCTTTAAATTCCGCTTTGTTTTGTGTTGACTTATTACTCTTTCACCGACAGACCGCAGTCCCAAGACCTCCGCCTCCCGTTTATTTACCTTGTAACAAGCAGTATGGCGGATCCAGACCAGGCGTTTGGGGGTGCAGTCAAATAAGGGGCCGCCAAAAAGTCTTCACTTGTTTAAATACCTCAGCTTCTCTGCGACAATCGTTGGGTATCACACAAAATTGGTTACCTTTTCTAGGCTAAGAAAATGGTTGCAAACAGATAGGTCCTATTTTTCACAAGCTACATGGAACTGAGAAAACTATGGGTGTCCCAAAGAAGCTTTTATATATATCTACAATCAGTGCTTGAAAGATACACACCAGGGGTGGGGAAACTGCGGCCCGCGTGACCATTTGATATGACCCGCATCAGAATTTTCGTTACATAAGTTAGAGCACAACATCGCGTCAAAACGAAGCTCCATGATAAGCAGGTGCTTAGATAGTAAGTCAAGAGAAGTCACTCTTCCTCATAGTTAGATAAAGGTAGAGTTTTAGGATACAATTAATTGATTTTGCGGCCCGCCAGCGATAATGCACAATTCATGCCGCCCGTGATAATAAATAGGTTCCCCATCACTGATATACACTAAGGCATTGGTCCCCAACCCTTTTGTAACCGCGGACCGGTCAATGCTTGACAATTTTACCGCGGCCCGGGATACTCTCGTAACAGTGTTGGAGTACTCCCATACTCTCGTAACATCAGTTGCGTGCAGAGGTCTGATGATGCCCGGGGCGACTGCTTGATTGGATGCCCCCTTCAGGGTGGCCACTGGGATCAGTTTCGTTAACATCGGATTGTTGCCTTCTTCAACACCAGATAACACCAGATTTTTATGTTACAGTTTTATATAAGCTAAATGCGTCCATTACCAATACCTAACAAAGTGCGCTGAACCGCATTGCAATATTGTATCCGAAATAGTGCGAAAACTGCGAAGTGTCGTTATTGAATGGAGAAGTCGGTCATGCGTAACATAAATGTTATTCTCAACACAGCGAACGCAGCTTCTGTTTGGAATGATAACCAAACATAAATGAGGATGAAAGACTGAAAAACGAAACTTAAAAATTATTATGAATCTAGCTTCTTTTCACTTAAAATGACAGGAAATGTGAAAAACAAAAGTAACAGTCCTGTCAACATCAGATTTGTCGCCAAAACATGAGAAATCAGAAATTTCTCTCAAAACATCAAATCTGATGTTAAAACATCAGAAGTGGCAACACTACCCCCCTTCCGAATTCTAGTATTGAGCAGTGGCGTATGGTGGTCATTGTTACTGGATATACGTTGTTTGTGACGTCACAATATGAGGTCATTCACGTTTGCAAACCAACGTTTCGGCGAAGTTTGTTGACACAACACGCATATTCAGGGACGGCGGAGCAGCGGTAGCAATAAAAGAGTTGAGGGCAATGGAAACTTACAAAAAACTAAGAAAATCGTTACCAATTATGTTTGCTTCTGTTCATCAACAATGTCGACCTCACAAATAATAACAGAAATTATAGAAAATCTTTCTGATTTTTATGGGCGCCCGATAGATGCAATAAATTGTTTCAAGTCGATCTTGATAAACCATGAAATTACCTATATGATGCTTGTATGAAAAAGCACCTCTGACCCCATTGTCTCTCTTTTAACAGAATAGAGAGGGCAATGCTTCCGCCATGCCTCCATTCTCCGGCATTCCTGTGCATATCATTCTACACGCACTCTCTTTACTCCTTGTTTCAGGCAGCAATCTGTCACTGTAATGAACATAAATTATCAGTGGTCTCCTAAGACAGAGCAGTTCATAACTGCAAAAGCATCCGGTAACGCGTTGAAACAGGGGAGTACAACACACTCAGTGCTACGTCAGCTTAGTTCACAACTGCGAAATGGGAAGGCTGCGCAAATGTCTCGTCGAAAGCAGTCGACCAGAAGGTATGTGGCTCGGATGGCGGACGCCCAGGGTTGGCAGTTTGAAACTTGTAAACTACACAATAATTGAGAATGCGCGTAAAGAACGCAAGAAAACTTACGTTTTTTATCATGTAACTGTTATATTTACAATTACAAAGGTAAAAGAACAGATAGGGGTTTGTGTGAGCCGTGCGGATCAATGCGGCTGCATTGGTAATAATTATTGACGAAGCATGAAACGAAGCATATATTTCAAGCACAGGTGTGCAACTGTATTAGCACAAAAAACGAAACTGGAAACTAGTAATGCATCATAAAATCAGCTAAATCAAGCACGTTAAAATAGGACAGTTTTGAAATTTGCTTCAGAAAATCAATTAAATATCCATAATTATTCTTTAGGGTTGATGTAATTGGACCCAACCAAAAAACCACCCGTTTTTGTAAAAAAGTCCATTTAAAATACAATAAAACTGACCAAAATCCCACTCTTTCCTTTTCCTTTGAAAAATTTACTGTGACTAAAGTAAAATAAGCAGCACACTTGTACAGCTAATTGTAATTTTTTTAACGAAACAAAACGAGCAGCAACTAAATTTGAAGGACTTGAAAAAGAGAAGAATAATTCGAACAGTTTGAGTAAATTCTACTGGTTATCTTTTTCAGCTCCGTAAAATCGGTAGACCTATATTTTAACCAATCTTTCTGCCTTCTCTGCATCGAAGCTGTTTCTGATTTTGGAACATACCAAACCAAATGTTGAAAAAATGCATTATATAGATGCTGAACTAGCAGGGCATGTACATAACCTTGACGTGAAACTGCAGAGTGTGTTTAAGAGTGACTTTTCCCGGTTTGTTGTGTGCATGCTTGGCATACCTTACCGCTTTGGAGTGAATTGATCAACAACACTTTGCGAAAAAAAACATGGGGTGCGTTATTTTACCCACAAATTTAAATGCCATAATAGGTATAACAAGCTATTATTGTGTAATTCTGAAAATGGTGATATTGCATGATGCAATAAAAACAATTCAGAAGGGGTTTTTGTTTTTTTAAAAAAAAGAACAAAAACCTGTTTCTTTTCAAAAACGTCAAAAAAACGGATTAAAAAAACAGGTGGGTTGTTTTTTTTAAAACCCGGGTTTTTCTCAACCCTGATTATTATCCTTCAATCGTTTTTTTGTGATTTTCGCTGTATCACATCATCTGGAACAATCACGTCACTATCAATTTGACTGTGTGTGCGCCGCACACCTGTAGTATAGGTCCCTGGTATTGAAGAAGCTGAGCAATACTGGTATTTCAATACGTAAAAACACGTGTTGACAGCAAAACAAGTTTCGAAAAATTAAATCCATGCAGCATGTGTTAGTGGCCTTACAATGCGAAAAATCATCTAGTTACAGCATTTTAATTTTTGTAATTTCACTCTTTGGATCCGCGTTCGCCCTCCCCTCTGCACGCCACTGATTGGGGTCAGTTTTGCTTTCCTCTTCTGTGTGAGGCTAGCTCTATGGTCACCGCTGGTGGTTGAGAATACATTTCCCGTTCGTTTTTCTAAATCTTGCTTTAGTTGTTCATCATTTCATTGGTAAAACTTCGCTTGAAATTTTCAGGACTGAAAATGAGTAAAATACATGGAAACGAATTTTAGTAAAACAATTTGCTGATTGAAACGACTGCGTTACCTTTGTGGAGACTTTTGTTGAACAGATTAACTCTGGATGAGACGCAGGTGGTGTTAAAATCTCCAAAAGTACCATCTCCCCTTATAGAAAATGCTTAATAAAAATACCTATTTTTGTTTAAACCAATAAACTACAGGTTGTGAAAATACAAATATGCACCATGTCACAGCACTTTGAATCAGGTACACAAGCGTCTGATATGTTCGATATGCCAAAATTCCACAAAATATTTACAACAAAATGAAGTTGCAGAGAACTCAGAAAAACTATTGGGTTTTCCAGTTCAGAGCGAACAAATATGCCATATCACTTCTCAAACGCGCCATTTAACACCAATATATGCCAAACAGGCTGAAAATAATCTAAAAATTTAAGCTCAAAGGAAACAAATTTTAAAAAATGCCAAGCATTTTGTTCTGACAACACCACTAAAAAAAGGTCATAAAACATGCCAAACTATGATGTGCTTGCCAAACAGTATTTTCCCATGATAAACCACTATAAAAAATCCAAATGTCTGGAATTTGGCATTGAAATTGTCAACCTGGCAACCCTGGTTGGCACATCAAAGGCGCAGTGGCCTTGTATGCATTTTCAACGCGACTGTGATGCGCGTCAGAATCGTGTGCTAAGCTGCACACAGTAAGCAACGTCATATCCGACAGCAGCAACCACTTCAGTATGAACATGTTCAACACTAGGCTACATCAATGATGTATTGTTTATTTTTGTAAGAGGTTTTCTGTTTGCAATATCAGGCACTTTAGCTGTAATCTGGTGTGGTGCGTGTTGCCTACAATTCAAGAAATATGGCCTCGCACAAACGTTGTCATAAGCGAGTTTGAATTTTATACGAAGTGGTGGATAATTTGATTTACTTTCATCATTGCATTGTACGTTGTTGCTCAAAAGCTAAACACAGTAGCAGATAGGAAGATAAAACTGCCAGTTTACTTGACTGATTACAGTGTTTGAGACTCGCGCGATTGGACCTGATGAAGTCATTTTTTTTAAATTGTAGCTTTTAAACATTTAATGTTTGATGTCTTCATGTCCACACTCAACGAAGTACAAGAAACACACACTTAGATGAAACAAAACAAGCATAAATATGTGTCGTTAACAAAGAACACACGCATAACACGGTAACTTTGATACTTAATACTGTAACGTTGATACTTACCACCACTGTCGTCGTTTGCTGTAATAAAGTTAAAGCAGACTAATTCCTAAACTGCCGGTAAGAGTGGGAGGCTGCGAAGGACCAGTGCAGTTTGGACTGCAGTCCTCCACAAGGTGAGACTACAGTACGTGTGCATATTGTAAAGGGACAGTTAGTTAATGAAAATAAGTAAAAGTCTGTTGCTGTAAGTATACGGTTTTATGTGCGTAACGCGTTTATATGATAAATGGAGTTGCGACATTACCAAAATGTGATGCATGAAGATCTAAGCAACCAAGAGCCTAGACCAGGGGTTCCAAACTGCGGCCCGCGGGCCAAATTTGGCCCGGGAAGACATTTCATCCGGCCCGCGAAGCTATTTCTTCCATCTTCAAAGACATTTTGTCAACAATGAAAAAATAATACATTTACGAAAAAATTGTGGATTTGGTAGAATGCAACATATCCAGAAACAATCACATTATGTAAGATGTGCGGCCCTCAAACCGTGGAGAAACAGCGTATGTGACCCTCGTAAAAAAGTTTGGAGGCCCCTGGGACCTGGCTGAGACGAGTTGGTTTAACTTTGCAACAAACAGTCCTTGCAGTTACACATGCGATATAGATATTGGGTGATAGTTCGAGAGGAGATTGTATCACGGCGGTTGTGGATATGTGCATTGCAGTATGCGTCACAAAATTGAAAACGAGGCGTACAATTGCTCTGCGGGAAATTGATGTTCGGTCGATGCTGTGAATCACGCATCTGAACGGAAATTCGTTTAGTGCTCGTAAAGACACGCTCGTAATGTTCGCAATGCGACTGGAGATCAAAGATCCCCCAACGCAGTGTATACGAGTCTAAATATATGACCAAATTCTAGTGCAGTGCTCTTCAACCTTTTTTGTTATGGTGCACCCTTGAAGATGTTTTGACGAACTCATGCACCCTATTTCCACTCATGCACCCTATTTACTGAAACGTCCCCCGTGTCTCCCACCTAATTGCGCCCATGTCTGTAAGTACCCTGGCCTAAATAAGCAAGTACCCTAATTCAGTAACTCAGGTACATAACTCAATTGATAATGGCTCATTGTCTGTTGTTTATCAGTTACAAATAATAAACTAAATACGACAATCAGCTTGGCATGGTCTGATGCTTACGCACCACACTTTAGAATATGCAAAGTCTAGGTTAAATCCTGAAAGTAATTGGTTGGTTAATGATTCATTTTTGGTAACAGAGTTTTTGTAAAAACAAACTGTTTAGTGTGACAAGTTTGTAATGCATTCTTGCGAACCCTTTCTTAGTGGTGCACCCTACGCATAGTTTGGTGCACCCTAGGGTGCTCGGGATGCACCCTAGGGTGCTCGACTTCAACCGTGCACACCGGTTGAAGAGCGCTGTTTTAGTGAACACAACAATGACGACAGCATAATGCCTCGTCAAGGAACTGCTTAATTAGTAACAACAATACAGAATAAATGTACGTGTTTAATGCGCGCAAACAAGGTACATAAAGAAAACCGAAAGTCTTCCTAGCCTCTTAGTAGCACAGCGCTTTTTTAATGAGCTATAAACAATTGACAACACGGTTTATTTTTTAAATTGAAAAAAGTTTGTAACCAGATTTCTACTGAATATTACTTCAACATTTTCGCACCTGAATTTGAATGTGCTTTGTGCAGAAACGTGCTACATTGTGACCATATGATTTTTTCGGCTTAGGACATGCACTGCTCTTACCTTCAAGAGCCATTTTTAGGAAACTTCAAGGGCCCTTCCGCCTTTCGCTTTGCGCTCCACAGTTTTCGCACCACTGGTGCAAGGGCCATGGGCGTCGGAAGGAGGGCAGGGGGGCCCCTGGATTTTGAAATTTTCAGCTAAGAAAGATCGTTTTCTTAGTTTCGAGTAGGAAAAATGAAATTTCACTACTTTTTCCCACCCCCAGAAAAATTGTTGAAAAATCCCACAGTGCCCACCCTGGAAAAAAATCCTTCCGACACCACTTTAAACGGGCCATTTTTACGTGCGCGAGAGGCTGAAACGTATTGCACTGGCAGGAATTACTGTCACTCGACAGGGAAGAGCTGCGTTACACGAAAATGCTAGTAAAGTGACACATCATTCCGAGGTACAGTTCTTGAGGCAAGCTTCTGTGATCACAGCCTTGCGCCTTTCGATGTTGAGTGCTGTGTGAATTGTGATTAGATTTCAGAGTGTAATTCACGGTTTTGTAGCCTTCAAAAGAGTCTTGGTATGGAACGTATTGATCTGTAAGCTATTTTTTTCTAATGAGCCAAAAAACTTGTAAAGTGAACCTCTCGTAGTGTTAATGTTTGCATTTGACTGGGCACTGCATTTGACTGTAGAAAGATTATTTCTATCTTTGCTTCAAACCACAATATCTCAAGTGCTGGTTTGAGCCGGACCAATGAAGTGGAGTTCGACTTATGGCGTACGAGATTTTAGCTGATCTCGACCTTGGTCTTATAAAATTGTGCCAGGCATGCGCCTTGTCTTAGTTACAGTCTTGGTCGGGGCCAAAGTCAAAGGCAGAAGCAATGATGTGTTTTTTAAGTTCGTGAGAAAGTATGTGTCTTAAACCCTTGATTGTTGTAGTGTGTACAATGACATCACGGAAATATTTTGTCATAAAGGATTAAGCGTCCCTTGAACCTTCGAACGGTTGAAGACACTTTTGCTGAGAGGACCCATAGCCATATCGCCATATCACTTCTTTCAAAGACTGTGCTGTGCAGTGTTTCAAAATCGTGTGAAATTTTTGTTGTTTTGAGGCTTTGGTGAGCGCATGCAACAGGAATTCTGCAACTTTATGCCATACATTGGACGCAATTATTTAAATGTCCAGCAGGTGTTGCAACACTCGGTCAACGTGGGGTTGAATGCGCGATTCACCAGGAACGGGATGTGCGCGAAGAATTGCACCCAATTCTTAGTGGCGTGAACGAGCAGTAAACGAGTGATAACGGCCTGTGATCACTATTGTTGCTTGCTGCCACAGTGTGAAGCTTTACGCTCATGTCACTCAGTCGGTCTCTCCGATCGCAACAAGAAAAGGTTAAATGGCTGTTCGTCGTTCTGGAGATTCCGCACATTTGGGTAAAATGCTTTGAAAACACTTTAGAAATCTCATCGAATTTCCTGTTAATTATAATTAACGGGAGATAATTACCTTTATTTTTTCTTGCACTCAAATTCTGCTACTGCAGGCAGGGGTGGATATTGGAATTTAGGGGCCCGAGGCAAACTCTCAGAAAAGGGCACCAAAGCATCACTACTGCGAAGAGAGGATGTGAGACTAGGTTTATAAAAGAATTGAATTTGTTTCATATTTCAATTTCATAACTAAATTCAAGAGCATACACAAGCACCAAAAATTTGTAAATTTTTTCTTCTGGACGCTTGAAAGCTGCCCACATTTTGCAATGACATTAATTTCTTCAAAAATGAGCAAAAACAGTGTACAATTCGTCATACGCTGTTTCGTTAACATTGTTACCAATACAATTGAACAACCACTTATATCTGTGTGAAGTTAAGAGAGATGAGGTTATATTAAAATTAGCAGGGAAACTTTAACCTATCACAACCAGCTAAGCTTAAAACAACCAGTTACTAGCCTAAAATAACCTGTTATTTGAAGATTCGGTTATTTTCTGCTAAGCTAAATCCCACTATGTCTCCCCAGCCTAATGATATAGACCAGAGTGTCCAAAACGTTTGAGGGTTGCGGCACCCTACGGACGAGAAATATAATTTGCGGCACCCAGTGACGAACCTATACGGATTTGCTGTAAAGTTTGGTGGCATATTGAAAATGTATTATATATTGATATATTCAAAGGGGTCTTAACTGGCGGCACCGCTGAGTATTGTAAATGGAACCCTACGGTGTCGCGGCACCCCGGTTGGGTTCCACTGATGTAGATGCTGAACATAGTAGCAACTATAGCAAGCTGTGCTGGTTAAAATTTGTTGAGAAGCCTATACCTAAAAAGAGTTCCTTTCAAAGGCAGTAAGGGTGAGAATCAGACTACAACCAATTAAAAACCACGAATCTCATCCAAAACCACAATCACTAGGAAAAAAGTTAAATTTGCACCACAAGATTGCTTTTCTGCTCAAAGTTATGTGATGTAAGCGGAATGATCGAATTCTAACCAATAAGCTGCGCCAGTGTTTTTCAACCGGGGTTCCGCGAGTGGCTGCCAGGGGTTCCACCGAAACAGACAGAAATTGCCTGGGATGAAATTCGCAACCACAGTTCTATGCGTTTGTAGCAATACCACTGTTTTTACAGAAAGTAGGATAGACACTTGGATCATTGCATAGGGTTCCATGAGCAACGCAAACATTTGCGGAGGGTTCCGCTGCAGCAAAAAGGTTGAAAAACACTGAAGTAAGGTGTTCCATAACTACAGAAATGTAGTAACAAACTTTTAATGTGACACAGCCTTTTACACTGTTGCAAACCTGAGTAAATGGGGTAATTGAATCTGATCAAAAATAATAGAGTTTAAATGAGGTCCATGTTTGAGCACACAAAATTTGTGAGGTTTCATGTGTACAATATGTGGTCTTGAAAAAAGGCCCCTGGCCACTATATTTGTTCATGTTATATAAAAAAGGGGCCCCTATATATTGCACATGCTGTACAGAAACTTGTTCGCTGAAAGCAAGTTAAATCTATCATTTTGTCTGGGAACTTTCTTCTGCGTGAAAGTTAATTTCACATTATAAATTGTTTAAAGTCATTTCATTTTAAATTGTTATCTGTGTACACATTAAAGTTGTTGAGGGGCCCCTTTGGCACATTTGCATACAATTGTTGCTTTATTTTGAAAAACATACGACTTGCTTCAGAGGTTATTAAATGTGACTGTAGAGTGGTTCCTAAGCTTTTTTACAAAACAGTGCAACTAAGTACGAAACTGCCAAAGGTCCCATGGCATCTCTGAAAACGGAGGACCCGAGGCAACCGCCTATTTCGCCTTCCCTAGCATCCATCTCTGACTCCAAGAGTCTACAAACCGATTTCTTAACCATAAATAATCCGGTTGAAAGTTAAGCAGAACTCTGCCTGCCCGTATGACTGTCAGCAATTGTATCGTTAACATTTTTATCCCCGCATGTTAAGTTGAACAGGCGAAGTTGCCCAGGGGATAGGGTGCGAACCACAGATGCCGGTAGGTTGGGCCCGAATCTCGGTCAATTCACACCGAAGACTTGAAAGAATGGTATTTGCGATCTGTCCGGCCTCGTGCTTGGTAATGGGTCGGTGCTGAGGAAGCTTCACCTGCGGTGCTGCCTTTCACTGCGAAGTAGCCGCGTGGCCCACGACGCAAAGTAAGCGGAGCAGACCATTCCTGGCACTCTAAAGGTAATAAATAGCGAGTATAACAAAAATTTCTTTACTTTCTATGTTGAATCGTTAAATCTGGAGGCGCGTGACTGTGCCATTCTTGCAAATTACAGATGACCAAGGCGCTTTTATAAAAGATTGCAGACAGTTTTTACCTTGGTGTTTTTGGAAAAATTAATTCATGGCCGAAGGTGGAGTTCAGATAAAAGTTTCATTCCGATTAAATTTTAAATCATTCCACGCACTCCTAAACAAATGCATATCACATATCCGTGGATCCCAATTAAAGTACACCTGCTTTAATTGTGGGGGTGTTTGCCAACCCTGCGAACCACGTACTGTCGGTTAATTGAGATTACAATTAGCGATCGCGCCGGGGAAAGTTTCCGCGATTACACGAACCTTAAAACAATACCAAAAAAGCAAAATCAGTCAGTAAAATCACCACTCCGCAGAGTGACGATCACGTTACGAAAGAGTTCATCCAATCAGCAGGTTGTTCCCCCATGTGGGACTTTTGTGCATTGATAGAACACAATACGTTTTTCAGAAAAGGCGGTGAAGACTCAGCAAAATGCTAGCACAAAGGATTGGTGTTATCGCGTTTAATTTGTTTTTCTTTGTTAGGACATGAAGCTATTTTTCGTGGGCTCAAGCATGCGCCTTCAGAGGAGTTTCCTTCCGAATGGTGACGCATGACTTGGCCCATAAGGACAGTAAGCAAGTTCCTGACTTGTGGCAGAGCTAGCTTCACACAAAAAACGGTACCAGGTATCTAAATTTCCATCCCAGCTTCATGCGTAGTATACAGTGGCATTTCATTCTTCCAAAGCGGTGTGGAAACTTCAGGATTAAGCGAGTTGTTTAGAAGACAAAGATGAAGCTGGAACGCTTTGTACTCTAGAGAAACTAACTTAAACTGGCAGTATAATTTCGTTGGGCCAACCAGGTTTTAAAACTGTAACCGATAAAGCCATGGTATGTTTCCCTCAGTGAAACAGCCTATGGCTACAGATTCGAGAGATTGCAGGACTGAAGATGTGTTAAATACGCGAAACTAATACCTGCGAAATAAATTGCAATGTATTCACTTGCGTAAGTCATTACTGTTATAGGGTTTCCTTTTGGTGTTGGAACCCAATGTTGAGGTTTGGGGTGTTGCCCAGCGTAGACGTTGCTTGCGAGGAATGACTGTCGTTGCATGCAGAGATGCTGGTTTCCNCAA
>JGI24021J15306_10006532_pt1 | contig 14055 bp, 6 predicted proteins | sample Ectturendosymbi1_FD_15306 | JGI IMG/M metagenome (IMG submission 15306) | reverse complement strand
ACTTACGAAAATTTAAACAACCACTCAAGACTTTCTGGCGACGGTTCTGATTTTTAACTCCACATCTTTTCACGCGACAGTTTAGTTGCATTCGATTCTTACCAGTCTGAAAAAGTAAGAAACACGCGAATCCTGAACAATTAAAAACTCTATAAGGTTTTCTATAGGCTTTAGAGGAATCAGCCGATTGGGCTCTGGTTTCTTTTTGTGATGTTTCAAACTTGCGCATATCTGTATTCAAGTAACTTCACTCCATAGGTGTAATTACCACTTCACTCCACAGGTGTAATAAGCAAGGAATCAATCACAGATTTTTATCCCTTACTTATTTCACCTGGGGAGTGCAGTTACACGAATCGTGAACCTAACAGTTACAACCTTTTGGGTGCGTTTTACGTGACGTGTTTTGCTCGTGCGTGTGAGATTTTTGCAGCTGCGGTAAGCGAGTTGCAACGTGGTCTTCATATTGTGCTTTAAAGTGTTTATGCCGCCACGCATACTATATAGTTGCAGTGTGTTTGTTTTATTTAACACAGATAAGAAACAACAGATGTTATTCTAAGAAAAAACGTAGACCATGTGCTTTGTCAAATATTTCAGTTGTGGCGATTTCGGTTGATTTGCCTGTGGCAGTTAATAATCCTGTTCCCGCCAGCCAAGTAGGACTCCAACAATTCCGTGCAATTTAACGCTTTTGTGTCGATTTTCGCAAATTGATTGACGCTTTCCATTATTTCCCTCTCAACAATGGAAGAGGGGTCTTCACAAGTGGATTAGCCTAGGGCCTCGCATCAATTAAATCCGGCTCTGCGTATAGTACTAATTTGTATGACATCAATCGCGAACCTTTCACAAGTGCCCCCTTTAAAAAAGCCTAGGGCCCTGCAAACGATATAAAGTATTAGTATCAGGTTTGCTATTTTAGGGCATGTAGATTGCAAATACAGTATTAGCAAGTAGGCTACAGTGTGAGGTGCTAAATTGAGACAACTCAAGTTGCATTGCCTGAACCACTTTCGGAGATAGCGCGAGTTGCCGCACGTAGCCTATAACGCTTTTTGATTGATTTTGAAATGGTGGTTTTCAGAATGTGCCCTACGTTTTCTGTTTTTTTAGAATATACAAGACAGGGTGGGCCAAAAGTAGACGTGCTCTTGATTGCTTTTTTATATTTATGGCTGAAAGTTTTGGACGGCATTGACAAATACTGCATCGTTCCGGTAAGAAAATTATTCTACTTTCACCACTGCCTCCAGTTATGTAAGAACGGTTGATTCAACGCGTTGTGCTGGCTTAATCAGTGTGGGGGCGCTATTTTGATTTGTGTATTCTGAATGAGGGCTTTATGGTAATCAAAATCAACCCTTAAATGTTTTGCCCCTATCGTCGGAAAGTGCTTTAATTGTCCTTTGAAAAATACCTAAAAATTTCGATTTTCGCATAAGACCTCACATTGCGTGAGAACGGTCGATTCAACGTTGTTGTGCTGGTTTAATCAGTGTCGGGGCGTTAATTTGCTTAGTGTATTCTTAATGTGTACTTTGCGGCAATCAAAATCAACCCTTAAATCTTTTGCCCTTATAGTCGGAAAGTGCTTTAATTGTTCTTTGAAAAATACCGAAAAAATAGCGGTTTTCGCGTAAGACCTCCAGTTGCGTGAGAACGGTCGATTCAACGTGTTGGGCTGGCTTAATCAGTGTTGGGGCGCTATTTTGATGGGAATGGTCTTAAATGGACTTTACGGCAATCCAAATCGACCCTTAAATCTTTTGCCCCTATCGTCGGAAAGTGCTTTAATTGTTTATTGAAGCACACAGGAAAATTTCGATTTTTGCATAACGCGTCTAATTATGTGAGAACGGGGATTCAACTTTTGAACTTGTGTTGCTGGCTTGGGGCGTTGTTTTGATCGGTATATTGATAATGTGAACTGTTAAGGAAAGTAATATGTAANCTTCATTTGTTGTCAAACCTTTTCGCGAAGTGTTTTGCCGCATGTAGCGAGCGCATTTTCTTNGAAATGCAGTTGTTTGCTGTCAACTTGTGTACCACAATGATAGTGACGTGAATGTCACAGTAACTTGTGACCTATTGTCATGGGCACCATCCACCGGTGACTCTTTATTTGCATGTGGCGCCATCTATAGACCGTAACACTTCAGGCTTTTTTATCTCTAAGGGCTTTTTTCTGATCTCTTCTAAGTGAACGAATTGGCGCTCTTTTGTCACTGTTGGCAGAGATGTGCATTGAACTAGACTTAAAGTGGGCTGGAACCGGACTATAGCATATTTCATTGAATTTGGATTAGACCCGGACTATTAATCTTTTTAAAATTTAGTATCAGGATCGGATTTGGAGAGAGTTAATGGGAAAGAAACAGGGCAATTTTATGTGAAAAGGCAGCATTTTTCAAATTTTTTGGACTTCCTTTGGACTTGGATTTTATATTTGAAAAATATTTTGTACTGTGGTTGGAATTGTAGGAGCGCGGTGGCTGCTACATGCGACGTGCTAAGCATAACATCCCTAGTTGCACGAAAGCTACTGGGAGCTCCTTTTAGCCTAGTGCGTAAGTACGCAGGCACACCGCTTCTTCAATGGTGGAGATGCGGGGCACGGCGTGGTAGGGAGTTCGAAACTGCGCCGTGCACAAAAGCTTATGGTCCTCGTGCGAGGCTTCGCCTGTAGAGCACTCGGTGCGCGGCTCCCGCTTAAACAGAGAAGGGGGAGTGATGTAGCAGCACGGTGGCTGCTACATGCGACGCGCTAAGCATAACATCCCTAGTAGCACGAAAGCTACTGGGAACTCCCTTTTACCTAGTGCGTAAGTGCGCAGGCAAGCCGCTTCTTCAGAATTCAACTGAGTTTTAAAAATTATCTGGATTGCAAAATATGACAGTCCGCTGATCTCTACTGGTCAGCTTTGGCTTTTTATTGAAATTTTTATCTGGGAACTCTGGTTCTGGCCCCGCCTTCTTTTCCTTTTCGGTTATTGGGAAGCGCTCAAGCGTTTAATTTCTTCTGCCATGTTTCCCACTTGTGGGGAATTTGGCAAGAGCACTCAGTAAATTGCTAAGATCCCTGAGATCGCCGAGATTAGGAAGATCGCTAAGATTACTATGATTCATTTCTGATGTTCGAATTTTCGAGATCTTAGTAATCACGGTGATCTTACATCTTCTCTTGTGGTAGGCCACGGTGTCCATTCATTTATGGAAATATCTTGGGTTTTGAATTGAGGAATCCAGGGAATCGGGGATTTTTTCAGGAAATTTTATTTTTTGGGATAAAACTGGGAAAAGTTCCCGTCACTCGTTTCCACCCTCTTGTGTCTGCGTGAAAATCGGTTTGTGATATAACTTGCCATGTGTAGGCCTAACGTAGGCTAGACAGAAAGCATTTGAGGAAAACCCCAAAAACATTGAAAAAGTTTTTGGAAAACAAAAGGACAGCAATGACATGTATAAACGTGACATATCATGTTTTTCTCGGTTCTGGTGAGCTGCGTGTGAGTTATATCCACAACGGTCTGAACTGGCTTTCCAAATATTGCTTTTGTTGCCACAGTATATCTCTGCGAGAGTGGTTTCTCAGTTCTAGCTCACATCAAAACGGAGGCATGAAATCAAAGTATAGTCGAGCATGATAAAGATTAGCACTGTCAACCACTTCATTGCGTTTGAGACTTGATACATCAGCTGTCATTAGCTCTTATCCACCTCCCTCGTTTTTCATGCCAAGCTACTTTTTTGCCAGCGCCAACATCTGAAACGCCCTGTAATCTATTGTAGTTAAACACAAACTATGGGAAAGGAGTGATCAAGGCAACCAACTCTTCTGCTGCGGAGAACGCAATAACAGGCAACAGAAATAAAATGAAATACAGTACATGTTATGGCAGCATTAATGGGTAAAGGCTGATGTCACTGTGTAATGAGTTCTTGAACTATGCATCATGGTGCCGCAATCTTTGCAAAAAGAAAAGTGGGTTTATTGGCACAATACTAAACATTAGCTAAAGTTTGGCGTTAACATCACATTTTAAAGCATTTAGCAAACATATACAACAACTAATTTTGCAATCACAGGTAATCGGTTGCTTGCCAATTGCTTTGCTATAAACTGAGCTTACATCCTATCCATGTAAAGTCAACTTTATGCTAGTGATGTGACAGGCTGTTCATGAATGCAAAAACACAGTGTTCCAAAACATTAAGTTACTTTGCATGACAACTAAGAAGTTTATACTGAGTAAAAGCTTGGACAGATGACACATGAAAAGATTTACCATCAGTTGTTACCGAACCTGCACTTTTGACATGAATATCAAAGCATGTTTTGTACGATTTATCTTGTCCCTACTATGGAAACTTTGTGTATTTGTGATCGCACATTGCTAGATGTGAAGTGTCAAGGTCCACTTTTAAAGTTAAGGTTCAGTACCTGCATGACAACGTTGTTAGTAAATGTCACATTTGCTGATGTCTGGTCCATTCCAGCATACGATCAGTTCATCACTCATATTTTAAAATCTTTCTTGTTTGTATAAGTTTTATCCCTATCATGGACTTCACACATTTTTTCTAGAACACAGTTTATACTATCAACTTCAAACTCTGGTGGATTGCTGCAAAGTATGTAGGCTGTAACTTCCAGCACAGATTCTGCTCCCAAATAAAGATCAGACCTTGTGGACCCACTGTGATATACATTTTTGTCAGATTTTCAATCACTAAGAGAATTGCGGCATCTGTGGATGTTGACACACAATTTCTGACCCCTTTGCTATGGTCTGGGTGCTTGGACTGTAGCAAACATATTTCACTTCATGGAAAAGTTTTACACAGGAGTTATATGTCACATAATGGCACAGGCCTAATGTATAAAATGCATGTAATGTAATGTATACATGTAATGTAAAATACATAATAGCACAGGCCTTAACATAATAGCACAGGTCTAATGATTTCATTTATAATGGCTGTCAGTCTACACCAGGATTAGTGTCAGTGTCCTTGTGATGAGGTTAATAATACCCAACAAACATTGCCAGTTAAATAATAAATACTTAAATGAACACCTGACAAGCAGTTGCTTCAAGTTTATTTTTAGTGAACAGGCCAGCAAAAAACTAGTGAACCTAAGCTTACGCAGCCTTGTCCAATCCACATTGCAACCAAATTGCCATTAGGTTTTGATCATACCGAAACCAGCACATTTTCCACCCAAACGACAAATCAACTACTTGGCATGATCGCGTGCACCAACCCAGCGGCAGTGCTTACAGCTATTGCAATTCGTGGAAGGAGTACACTTTGACTAGAATTACTCGACCTTTGGTAACCTACCATGTTGGAGAGAGTGCGCTTTGAATCAAATGGCTCGACTTTAAAAAGCTGAGTAATGTGACATGACTGACATGTTGTGGTCAAGCCACTCATCAAGTCCAACTCTACGTGTGGTGTTTAGAAAACAGTTCGGCAATAAATAAAGGGTTTTATTATGATTCACTCCAAATATCTGAAATTTGGGACCACATGGTTTATGTTTTTGTTTCTTTTCACATATGTTTACCAACTACAAATTTTTAGGAAAAATGACATCAATTTCGCGAAAATTGATTGAGCGGTTTTTGATTTATCACTGTTGTTGTATTTTTACCACCAGATGACATTCACATTGATGAACAACATAAGAATGAGTATCACTAAATGTGCTGGTCCAATCCTAATGAAATTGGTGTCTATTCCCATGTTTTCTAGGTTGGGCTTTTAAATATGCAGTTAAANTTTTGCTTAAACTAATTATTTTCTTGCTATCTGTGTTTTGACCCTCTACATTGCTTGGCCAATTGGGGTGGATGCCAAAAAAAAGTTTTTAAAGTTTTTTCTGGCAATTTTCCAGATAGCAATTTTCCTGGTTGACAGTTATCCTAGATCAGGGATTCCCAAACTTTCTCTGGCCATGTACCACTTCAGCATTGTGATAGATGAGCATGTACCCCTATAGTACTTTATGACAAAAAGGTTTCAGGAAGAAAATAACAAAAATATATTTAGCAATAAGCGTATATTGAATTTAGAAAATAATATTCATTGATATATGTACAAATCATTGAAACGAAAAATATATAAACATACTTTTTCCCTGCTATTGCTAACCTTAAATTTACCCCTTCAGATTGGCAAATGTACCCCTAGAGGTACATGTACCCCAGTTTGGAAACCCCTGTCCTAGATAGTAGTTGTCCTAGTTGGCAATAGTCCAGATACCATTACCTCGTTTATAAATTGTTGTTAACACATACGTTGTACCAAAAATTAAGCAGGTCTGTTTGATACCACCCCAATGCTTGGTTAGAAAAGTAGACACAGATCCATACTACTGTTGTAAAACTATAACTAATCACAGAATTATGTGGCCATGCGCTTATCTTAAAGTAAAACCTAGCAAAAACAAATTGTGGTTTACGAAGCCAAAGGCAAGATCAAGTAAAGTTCGCTGAAAAGGGCTGGTGAAGTGAAAGCAATGTCCTTTCTACGATGTAAAAACTCATGTGGTGAAAGCAATGGAAGTTATTTTCCTAACCATGCTAGAAAATAGGCAGGCAAAATCCTTGGGACAAATGTAAATTCACTGGAAAATTGGGTGAATACATTTTATTTAGCTGTTTCTGCCCAGCCATGACAAAACGTCTCAAACAATTTGTAGAGAAAGCTCTTACTTTGTACAGTGCAATTGAAATAACAATCACCCATTGAAATCTGCTGTGTTAGCAGTGACTTGCCATCATTCACTGTGAAGGTAGCCATGTTGCCTACAATACAGACTATTGACTGGCGGATGCTACAAAACACTTGTGACAATCTAAATGCAAATTATTTAATACTCTGTAGCTCTGTTTAATATGACGTTCAGAACTATGGTTTATTCATTTTTATAAATTCACAATTTTATATTTTTGGTGTGGAAGACTAAAAAAGATGTGAAATTCTTTTGATTTTTATTTGGACTTGTTCTTGTAGACCTTAAGCTAAACTATGCTGTCTTGCATTTCACGTTCCTCAACTTTAAATTGTTCCAAATGGCAATCATTTGCTACTGTTCGTAAGATTGTTCGACCAACTTCTACAAAACTTGGTGCTACTAAACCTGTCGAGAAAGAAGAAACATCAAAATCAATTTTTGAGGTATGTACTGTACATACTCAAAGTCTCTCTTATATCAATTCCCTTCTGGTGCAAGTAAAGTACATCAGAAATATTGACTCCAGTGTTTATACATACTTAACTATACAAATCACTATACAATGTTGCAAGCAGGCTTGCAACTACACCGTTTTGCAGAACTCAATTGCATTAAAAGGTACTCAGTGTAATGCCTAGTGTATACCCAATTATGCCTGCCAACTGTGAAATGAATTCACAAAATCTTGTACCAAATGATCGTACTTAGGCATCACATCCCAAAATGTGTTTATCAGCGTCAAGTTACACATTTCATGACATTTGATGTTTTGAATGAAGCAATTTATATGCATTTGTACATTTGTCATTTTCATGTAATCTTTTAGCCCCTTATTTCAAATGTTTGATGCTTTTACAAGTCATTTTTCCCATTTTACAATGCTTCTATATGATGAGCGTGTAATGAAATTTCTGCAGTTTATGGATATACCGCAGTGGTTAGTTTTGCTCTAATTGCTTTTGTGTTGTATGCAAGTAGCTGATGTGTCTGTTCGTGTTGTTTCATATTTTCTGGAGTACTGGTAACACATGTTTCCTTGCTTGTTACCTTAGTTTGAGATATCAGTTTGTTAAAACTTTGAAGACAGAACTTTGCTATTCTCTACAGAGTGCTTCCGGCAGTTGGTGATACATTGTTTCAGTGTTTGTTCTGCTTAGTATTACCTGTGTGTACCAACAAATGGCATGTGATCTGTCGTGATGAAGTATTTTTGTGTTTTTTCTACTTTCTGCCTCTCATGTGGACTGTGAGTCTCAGACAAAGTAATTAGTCAAGATTAAATTTTAAATATATGCATGTATGGCCAGTAAACAAGATGTTGTTTGTACCGCAAAACAATACTGTGCATATTAGCTGTGCATGCTAAAGAAATAAGCTCTAGTTTATTCTTTTGCAAGTGTGGTGCACTGTGTGCAGCGTTCCCTCTAAGGTGTGCAGTGCCACTAGTCCAATTTGCACAGCTTCTGCTCTGCTATTACAACAACATAGCCTATGTTGTTCAAATCAAGAACGTAGACCTCCTAATTGATTTGGTGATTGGACAACCTAGTAGTGACACTGCATTGTTTTGCGTGCTGGGGAGATTTAGGTGATTATGTTCATGTATGCATTTTGTAATTGTACCTGGATTTATTGTTGCTATTGCCTGGATCTGTTGCATGTCTTGGTAGGGCATTTCCTTGATTATGGCGTATGGAATTACTGTGCTCTAGAAATTTGTCAATGTGTTCCAGTTGCCCATGCTGTTCAGTTTAGTTGCTTGCACCATCACTGTAATCGCTATGTTTGCTTTTGTCAAAAGTAAGTTAATTTATATGAATATTATACCAGCTATTTGCATCAAATAGCTGTTTCCTCACACTACTTTTATAACTTGGACATGCACTTTGTTCGAATTGAAAACACCAAGTTTTACAGAGAGAAGCAAGATATGGAGCTCATAACTACAAGCCTCTTCCAGTTGCAATATGTCGTGGGAAAGGGTCTTTTGTGTGGGATGTAGAAGGAAACCAATACTTTGATTATTTAAGTGCGTATAGTTCTGTCAACCAAGGCCATTGTCACCCAAGAATCATACAAGCACTAACTGTGAGTTTTTGTTGTAAGAAGTGTTTTTGAATATTTGTTAAATTTAAAGAAAACTTTTATGCTTTTCAGATTACTATTTTCAATATTTAAAAAAATGTAACATGGGGAGTGTGTACGAGGCAGAAGGGAACAAAACATAACTTATCCTTTTGAGCTGTAGTGGTTGCTTAAAAGTTGTGTATCCAGTAGACTCAATGTACGGCCTCTCCAAAAAAACTTTGCCTGCACATTGCCCCTGGTACCCCAAATTTGCTGTGTGAATTGCATGAATAGTTTGTCTAACAGTATATTTTGGGCAGATCCTACTATGAGATTCACATAAACTATCAATGCCAACATACATCGGCCATCACATACATGACCAAGGATCGCATTTGGGCTGCAAGCAGGGGGATCCGTCAGAAAAATTTTTGTTGGTTTCCACCATGATTCATCCAGATGTAGACCGCACATTGCATCTATTAGACATCTGGGGAGGGAATAGAAACTGCAAAATGTGCTTCTGCTCTGAGAGGCTTGAAAGCTACACATAAATTCCACTTTTATTTTGCCATAAGGTATTGAATGAAAACCAGAACAATACTTCATTTGCAGGGAAAGAGGACAAACTGATTGAAAAAGCCAAGTGATGTGCCTCGATACCTATGGTGTCTGTGACTAAGGGCAGGGCTCTATCACTGTGCAGCTGGCCAATGGATGGAAACTCTTCCACTCCAGTGTTGTGCCCTAACTGGTTGGGATGGGGTTACCCATAAGATCTGAACTGGCAGGCTCTGTTAATGAAAGAATCCGCTGGAAGGAAGAGTGCATGATGAAATTGAAATGATAAACTGTTCCCAGGGCTTGATACAGGTATACGCACCAAACTCAGATTAACAGCACCCTTAATTAATGGATGAAACTTATGATGCCCTGATGAATCCAAAATGTTTGTGAGAGACTTCAACAGAAACAAAGCTGGGGTATGGGAGAGCGTTATTGGTGAACATGGTGATGCAAACATAAATGACAACAAAAGACTCACACTGCAAAAATACACATTGCATCATGAAAACTTCCATCACAGAGATTTGCACAAATGTACCTAGTGCAGAAATTCGTTGGGTCAGTGGTTGCTGATTGATTTCTGCATTGTTTCAGCTGACTTATTGCAGTCCATGTTGAATATTTGTGTCAAAAAAGGGTGCAGATGGTGGTGGACAGGATGTAAGAAAAAGACCTTTAGAGTGTATTGTCCTTGTTCCAAGAGCTGTCTGAGAAGAGGTGTAGTGGCTGTTCAAAACAGATTTAGTTTCATCAGCTGCTTGGGTATGTGGACAGAAACATCTCAGTATGGCAACAGATGGCAAAAAGTTGCTCCTTGATGGAACCAGGAGGTGAAACAGACTATTGAAGCAAACAAAGTAGCTTGCAATGTCTGGCTTAAGAACAGAGCTGAACCTCTTGTATTTCCAATATGTTGAGGCGTGAAACTGTGCATAACAAGTGCTGAACAAATCCAAATTCAATCTTGGGAGAATTTTGGAGATAAACTATATTCTAAATAAAGCCAATGATGTGTTTTAGCAATCCATCTCCACAGCAATAGATCTACCATTGCCAGATCCATTAAAGACCAAAACAGTGTCTTATCCAGCAATGATGATGATGATGTCATTGGCAGATGGCAAGTGTATTTCAAAGATCTTTCAGAACCTAGTCACTCTCATACCATCAGATCCATGGATCATGGGGTGCATTTGACAAAAAAAATTGTAACCGAACTGCAATTTAAGTCTTGCAAGCTGTCAAAATCAAACAATGAAGGCTGCAAGTTGTGATGAAATTTGACCTGAAATGCTCAAAGCCCTGACCAGAGAAGGAATTTTTCAGTTAATTCATGTGTTCCAAGTACAAGTATCCCAGCACTGTGGAAGAGCACTAAAAGAAGAGAAAACTGGGTTGCTTATCCTCATAATCCACCAACTACCAGCATATTTTTTTTCTCCTTAGCCTTCCTGGAAAAGTGTGCACTAACTGCCCTGAAAACGATTCCATGAAATAATTGAACCAAAGCTTGAGGATACCTAGTATGTTTTTTTCCTGACCATAGTACCACAGACAAAACTTAATTTTCTAACAAATTTTCAGAAAACCTTGGAAGTGTGTCAAAGGTAACATTACTAGTTTTTTCAAACTTGAAAAAGCATGCAGCCAGGTCACTCGACTAAAGCTTTGAAGAGTGTCATGGGAGTACAGTGTTGATCGCCACCTGTAACTGGCTGTCAAGATATTTTCCTCAAAAATTTCTATCCATGTTGACAATGACCAAGGTATTTTATGTGTTTTAGAAACCCAAGCTAGTGTAGGTTGCATTGCATTGCAGCAAGTGGAGAAGTTTCAGTACCATAGGGTGCTATACATGAGTGACAGAAAGCAGAAAAGGGAGATTGACACATGGATGTGCTTAATCACTCTGTGGTCATAAAACAGGAGCTTTCAAACACCGCAAAGCTGTCAGTTTTTAAATTGGTCTTTTTCATCCTCGGTGGCCATGAATCTTTGGTAATAGCTAAAAGCATACTATCACAAGTACAAGTGGCAGAGATGGGATTTTTGCGAAGAGTTTACAGTGCAACCCTTCGTGGCAAAGTGCACGCAGCTGTGAAATTTGTAAGACCCTGTGTGACAACCAGGGTTGAGAAAAACCTGTTTTTTTTCAAGAAAAACAACCTACCTGCTTTTTTGGGGCTTAAAAAAATTTTTTTTGTTTTTTTTTAAAAAGAAACAAGATTTTGTTCTTTTTTGACGAAAACAGAAAAACCCCATTCTGAATTGTTTTTATTCCATCATGCAATATCACTATTTTCAGAATTACACAATAATAACTTGTTATACCTATTATGGCATTCAAAATTAAGGGTAAAGAAATGTGCCCCATCTTTGATTTTGCAATGTGTTGTCGGTCAGTTCACTCCTAAATGGTAAGGCTTAGAAAGGATGTGCCCAGCAAACAGAGAAAAACCACTCCCACACAAACTCTGCAGTTTCACATCAAGTTTACGTGCATGCCCTGCTAGTTCAGCATCTATAGAATGTATTTTTTCAATATATGATTTGGTATGTTCCAAAATTAGAAAAAGTTTAGATGTAAAGAAGGCAGAAAAATTGGTTAATATATATCGATTGTGCAGAGCTGAAGAAGATAACCATTTGAATTTACTCAAACTGTTTGAAGTCATTTATATTTCGTTGCTGTTCGTTTTGTTTGATTGAGATAACTGTACAAGTGTCCTGACTTACAGATAACTGTACAAGTGTCCTGACTATTTTATTTTTTACTTAGTAGATTTTTCAAAGGGAAAGTAAGGAGTGGGTTTTTTGGTGGGTTTTATATAGAGATCGACCGATATATCGGCCGATATTTGGGTTTTACCGATATATCGGTATCGGCCAAAACGGCGATATTATAGGCCTCAATAGGAGTTGACAAAACGCTGTTATATTCCTCACGCATCTAGAACACTTGCGCAAGAAAGCACAACGAAGCAAGTCGGGACAGTTATCTTGCAACAACGCTAGGAGGTGCGGTTTCATAAAAAACAGACAAGATTAACCATGAAGCGTGCGTCGGCCGTCACAACCGAAACAAAAGCGTCATCGGGAAGTTTCGCAATGCTTGAAGCCACCACGTGCAGGTGTTGTGTACGAATAAACTCCCGTTGTACTTCCAGAAGTTTTCGCAGCACGAAGACCGGTGCAGAAGTCCAATCGATGCCTAGTTTAGCGCAGATTAATTTTGAAAAGCTTGCATGAAAAATGAATTGCGTTATGTTAAGCAACATTTATGCCGTTATGAATATGATTACAAATGCAATCGTTATTCATTGGTGACGACAACTGTCGCTATGAAGCAGTTGCAAGTAACATCTTAAAACGATTCTACTTTTCTTAAATTCATGTATTAGGCTATAAGCGCGGGTTTATACTGTACGCAAGCTAAAACATCGTGTTCGTGGATTAACTTAATCGACATTTTCCACGAGGCATGTTGATAATTGTGATCTCACAATCCAAGCTGTTGCAAACGTGAAACCAGCGCTTGCGGATGTGGCACACAAGCTACGGAAGCGGTACTCCAACATTTCACAAATACATTGAAAAGATGATTTGTCGTTCGGTCGGATAGCAGCGCGGTGGTCAGTGTCCATTGTTGCGTCACAATTGCTGTTGTCTGTTTGTTAAACACGACTAACGAAAGCAGTGTTTGCAACAACGCAACTTACGCAAGTTAAAAGCGCATTATTTGTAATTGGATCAGAACTACCGCGGCATTATTGCACAATCATCGGATACGTAATGCGCACATGTGCACCTTAGCTATTGTTATGGCGACTTGTTCTTATGAAATTTACTTCTGGCGGAGGGGCGGTAATCGGTTATAGCCTAGTGCTGCTTTTGTTTAGGCTAGGTTGTAGATGACCGGTTAACTCACTGTAGGCTGTTGGTGAAAATGCAGATAAACTTTGCTTTCTGCGTGACAATCTTAAACTATTGATATGGAACTACTGAGAATTGACAAATCAGTTGATGTATTTAATTTCATACCAATGCCAGTACTTCAGTTGCAGTAACTAATGGAACTAGTTTTTCTTTAAGGACATGCAGTTAGTTGATGTTACATTACATCAAAATTCCTAATTTGGTTGTTTACGACTTAGATTGACTTTTCAAATTGAAAACTCACTGAGTTGCAGAAGAGTCTGAAAGGTTGACTTGTGAAATATATAGAAAAACAAAATTTTGCAAGATTTATGTAGTACAGTAACTATTAACAAACATACTATCAAAGACCAAAAAAGTTACTGCTGTTATGGAAATATTTTCATTTTTAACAATGGTTAATTGAATACAGTGTTGTACTATTTTAACCTCCTTAACTTGATGCTCCATTTGTACTTCGTTCCTTTTTATTGTTCAGCATCTTTCAACTTTCAAGCACTGTTTTTGCTTTTTCGGGTTTAAACGCCGTAGGCAGTTCTCTACATTCAATGTTCTATTCTTATTGCTTTGTTATTTTAACATTCTTTTTTTATTCATGGCACTGTGTTTATTCATTCTAAACAGTGTATACTATGTTAACAAGTTAGGCTAATCAAGTATTGAAATTGCTGCAATTAAAAAATTCTAGCTTATAAATCCTGATTTTTAAGGTTTTGAAAAAAAGGTAAGGCATACAA
>JGI24021J15306_10006531_pt1 | contig 14056 bp, 9 predicted proteins | sample Ectturendosymbi1_FD_15306 | JGI IMG/M metagenome (IMG submission 15306) | reverse complement strand
AGCTGCTGCTGGGTTTTGCCTTAACTGCAGCTGCTGCTCATTCAACTGGAAAGTTATGACACGTTGCTTTGAGACAACAGTGATGTAACAATAGCAGCCTTTTCACAACTTTCCTCTCATCTCAATTATAAACTCTTTGTCCAGACTCCAAGCCAAGCAAGGGTAATTTTTGAATATGAATTTTATTTTTTTATATTATTATAAATAGATTTTTTAATATTTTTTGTTGGATTTTCAAGGGTCAATGAGAGGCGCAAGAAGGCTAGCTGGGAGCCGCATGCGGCTCTAGGAGCTGCGGTTGGGAATCACTGGACTAGACAGTGCACTTAAAGAGTACAACAGCGTGGAAATGCAGAAAAACCGGATTATGAGATGTGAAAAGTGAAAATTTTATCCGGTGTTGGTGAAGATTCGGATTAAAAAATCTGGATAAACCAATGAGTTTTATAAAGAAAAATGTAGGAATTCATTTGTACTACCAGTTTTATCCGGAATTGACGAAGATCCGGATTAACCGAGGTTTACTGTAATTCAACAAATAATTTGCAATTTTGTTTTTTTCAAATTTTGTAACTCATACTCTCAGATTTTCACTGTTTACAGATATGTTATTCTCTGCAAAAACCTAAGCGAAATATAAAAAATGTTTGAATTTGGCCCACCGGTGTGCAAGGTATGGGTGTTTAAAGTTTTGCTTATGGCTAGGTGGCGCAGAATGCTGTTTCTTTTTGATCCACTGATGATACAGATGCGATCAATGGGTTGATTCCATCATTTTAGGACATGCTGATTTAAAAAATATGATGCTATATTTAGTGTAATATTATCAGCAGAAAAATTATAACCACTTTGAAAAATTTAGTTGCCATAGAAACATGTCAGAAAAGCTTGTGTTTGCAACAGCTTTTCAAAGAAATTTTTTTAATGATGAAGTATGAATGGTCAAATTTCTAAAAAACAAAAAACCTGATCTCCACTTATTTTTTAAAACCAGGTTCTTTAAACAAACTCTTCTTATCTTGTTAAAACATATCGTTTATTTTTGAAAGTTTTTAGATATCATCAAAATGAAAAGTTGTGTGGCTTGTTATGTTAGAAGAGGATTTGCAAATGCACTATTTTAATTTTGGTTTAAATCACTTGCTCTTTATGAGATACCTTTTTAAACCCTTAACACTTTCACACCCGAGTTAATTCAAGCGGTTCACAAAAAAACAGCTGGACCGCACGTGGCTTTGCGCAGAAATTTCTCCGGTCTGCTAAGTGCTACACTTACGATGTGTGTGCTTAAACATGAGTCTTCCCACAGACTCTGGGGTGAACTGATCTTGTGCTAGGGATTGTATTTCCAGCAGCAAATCGTTGTGTAAAAGATGCATGTACTGGAATGAGGTTTTCTTTTGACAAGTAGTAAAATTTGGTAATACCATCAATTGATTCTTCACAGAATTAGAAAGCAGACTTGGCAGTTAAAAAGTGCTTATCTGGGTCGCATTAAACTTTCCTGAGTCAGTTCTTGCTTAACCATGCCACCAATGCCATCACATGATGACTTTTCATGACTTGTGGCAAAAAACACACGTGATGCATCCACATCAAAGTCATGCTTCTGGTAAGTAAAATTGAGAAAGTTCTTGTACTGTCCACTGCAACCATCAGAAAAATATTCAATGTTCTGGATATGTAGCAAATGTGACTGAATGTAATATGCCATATGACTCCTGCAAATGCCAAACATGCAAAAAGACCTAAAATGCTGTAAAGACTAGGCTCAAACCAACCAGGCTCTAAAAAATGCCAACTGCTTTTTTCTCTCAACATCATTAAGAACAGACAACAACATGCCAAACTGTGGTGTAGATGCCAAAACAGCATTTTCTCTTTTTGAATCACTTTAATAAAGACCAAAATTTCCCTATTTTTTTTATAAAATGCCAACCTGGCAACCCTGGTCCAGCTGCAAATTTGATAGGTGATTAAGCTACCACGTCTTGCCTGTAAATGTTTTCCTTTTTCTGCTCAGTTGCAGATTGCCACGTGATTTACTTTCTTTGTTTTGTGAATGTGCTACTCAAGAAAGCATGCAACTATGCAAAACAGCAGCATCAAAAAAATCTTATGCAATAATCTGATTTATTCTGCATAACTGTATGTAACTAACTGAATCGCTGTGTTTATTACCTACATAACGCCACTGAATTATTGTGGTAAAATCATGCAGATGCAAATACTGATTCTTGAATGTGTGAAAGATATAAATTTGTGTGGTTAGTGCCTAATGTTTTTATGCGACTTTCCTTACTTGTGCAATGCTTGTTGAAATCTTTTTGATAACAATAAATACTGCAGTGGTATAGACATATTGTTAAGACTGATGAAAAACGTAGTGATAATTGTCATAGAGGAGTCTGAGTCATGAAACCAGAAAGAGGAATTGGAATCAAAGGGTTTTGGTTAGTGCTGGTACTGTGCTTGCATTTGCATCATTTTGGTAATTTTTTAAATGTTATCTGGTACATTTCTCTCTTCACTTTATTGCAGTGTGGGATCATTTTTATGTGAATGTATTTAATGTGTCCCCTGGCTTATGTTGCAGTAAAAGATTAAACAGCAAATAAAAACTTACCTGCTTGGAATGTTCTCTGAAATGCACCTTTCATCATTTATGAATCACCAACAAAGTTTTGGGTTTTTATTTACATTCAACACAGGCTGTCTTATTGCGAAATTTGCAGTTATTTTTGCATTGTTCACAGAATGCTATACAAGATGCATCAGTGGAACCCACCTCCATTGCAGCAATGGGTATCTCAACACAAAGAGGAACCTTTGTTGTTTGGGATACAGAAACTAAAACACCTTATCACAATTTTCTTGTTTGGCAGGTTAGACTGAAGTAAAATTGTAGTTGTAGTTGAGAGGTTGTAAAGAAAGGTATTTGTTTATATTTCCTACACTGTATTTTCAAGCAGTATTCTGTTCACGTTTGAAAAATTAGTATGATGTTGGTATTACAACTTATTCTTATTTTTGCTGTGGAACCACTAGTTTTACCATTTTGGCATTCAGAGTGAAAACTTGTCTTGAAGTTCTCTATCACAGTCGTTTCAAATTTCTAGTGCCATGTTGTCACCATTAATGAATTCGTTATTTGTAACAGAAATGTTTCCTGTAATATGAAGTTGAACTTGAAATCAGATTAATGTTGGGATTATTTGAAATGTTAGCACAAAATGTGATTCCACGTATGTATTTTGCCTAACTTCATTGAAAAAATTAAGAAGGGTTCAGCAAAGTATAAATAGAGCTTCATTTCAATAATAGCTTCCGCAGTTGTTTTGAAATCCACAGTATCTACATTTTCCTCATTGATGATGCTAGTTTTTCACTATCTTCAGATGTAGACATCCTGCTTTTTTTTAACTGAGACATTTCAATCATTTGTCTCACAGTTGTATCAAAACTTGCTGTAAAAGTGTTCATTAGCGTATATTTTCAGACAATCTCACTGTTAATGACTTAATTTTTATCGGTCATTCAAAAACTATTTCAGTCTTGAACCAAAAAAAAAAACAGTAGACATGTGTGTTTGACTCTATTTGGGTCTAACTTGTTTATATAACATTCAGCGTGGATCTTCTTTGATCAGGTTTTTGGAGTTAGCTGCTTGTTTTGACTGTATTTAGACTCGAGTTTACTATAATGGCAAGTAACTGCATGTTGGGATGGGGATATTATGTGCAATCCCCTTTTGTTTTTTGACATTTCTCACAATCATTTCAATGTCAGTGAGTAGTTCAAGCCTTTCAGATGTTGCTTTAAAACTTCTTCCAGTTGCGATATATGATACATCTCTAAAATAATGATCTTTTCCCTCTATATCAGTGGTTCTTAACCAGGGTTCATGCCTCCCGAGAAGGGCGCGAGCCTTTTCGCGCTCTACAACATGGAAAGTTTGGTCAACAAATTTGCCAATAAATACATTTGTTTTTACACCTTATTTATGTCAGGTGGGCTTAAAACAAAGGACAATTATGTAAGGGGGCCTTGGCAGAAAAAAGGTTAAAAACCATCGCTCTATATAGAATGCTAGGGTTTGTTCGCACACTGTTGTTCAAAATCTAAATATTTCCTGTTTGTCGATATATTCCAGGACACTCGTGCGGAGCCTTTGTCAAAGCAGTGGAACGAAGCGTACGGCATACGCGCGCTCAGGGCTGCTTCCAGGGGTTTGCACGCAGTGACGCAGTACAAGAAGTTCCTCGCAGCCGCTGTGCTGCGGTTTCGAGCTCAGCACGTGAGTGTTGGATGGTGGTATGTGTAAGCAAGTTTTTAAGTGATTTGGTATTTCATCGTTTTTCTGGATATTTTACGTATAATCACAAAAACCGTGTTTGAATGCCCAGGTGAGTGATGTTCAAGTAGCCACTGTTACGCGTCGGTTTTGACACAACACAATATTTCTGATTATCGGGCATCTTAAGCTATTCTTCGTTAGTCGGAGTTTGGTTTTATATTCCTAGTTTTTTCGAGGCACCATCATTGCATGTACGTTGATTTTATTACCTCGTTTCAGTTGACGTCTGTTTAACTTCTTCACTAAGTTCAGGGGCAGTTAGAAAAAAGGCTGATTTAAGCTGATTCCTTACAAGAGTTCATTTAGATCAATATTGTTGATAAACCAAACCTTATATTGAGCTTAATATTGATACAACAAACCTCAGGTTGGGCTTTTCAACTCTATATTATATTGTGTTACCCAACAAGGCCAGAATTTCAGGAACACGTCCGCTTTCTTACGGATCTAGACACACTAACCATCGAAAGAAACCAGTTGCAACCCAGCAATCCCCGCTTACCCATGTGGAACGCCTGGAAACTTCAGTTTGTATGCCTTTCACATATGCTGCCATCATAACACACCTTTCAAAATCGGCTCCAAAGCTATTCAATCAAACGCTTCACAGTTGACCAACAAACAGACGAAGGCCGAACAGTCTAAGGTTTTTGGGCGTCCCGGTAATTGCGTTAATCGGTCGCAATACTGGTAATAAATATATTTATTGATTCACACTAAACAGCGCAACTCAACTGAAAGCAGAAGTATCATACTGACCAGGGTAAAGCTAGCCGTAATTTCCCCAAGCCGTAACTTTCGCGTTGGCGAAAAATGCCAAGACAAAAAGGAGCAAATAAGCTATGAAAAACACTAAAAATGCATCCACGAAATACTCCAATGAAATCGTAAGACAAACAACCTACTCACACATCATTTCAAAGCTTCTAATCCCAGGCTAGGACCAACGAAACCACCAGGTTTCATTGAACGTCAGTATCGCAATGCAAACATCAATTTTTAATAATGGAAACGCGACCATGATGATTTTTAAACGAATACCAGTTGCTATTATCACCAGCTATCCAGTAAAAGTTTTTCAGCTTAAATATTTTTCACGAAAGCAATCAAAAACATCGATAAACACGTAAATTTTCCAGGAAAGTTCTTCGAGTATGTGGTTGTATCTTTTCCATTCTTCGATGTCCATCTTACTTCCAGTGGACTGGGTGTGTTTCAAGGAGTGCATGGCGCCAAAATGCCCTCTGCTGCCGCTAATAAGAATCTTGCCAATTATTTTTTTACAAAGCACCTGAATATGACCACCGGCCAGTCGAGCTTTGCCTGAGTCTTCTTCCATCCTTTTTTATCTGCAATGTCCATCTTGCTTTCCCTAGCGCTTTGCTGGAGATGATTAACTGACCAGAGCTATAGTTGCAACGCACCGCCCCATCTGCATAGCGGACATTTTCAACCAAGACGTTTCCTTAGCGTCGTTTTAAGACAACTTTCGTGAAACCTTCTGGGTCGTACGTCACACAATATCGGTTAAAAAAACAAAAACCAGCAGATATAAAAGTTTTTTCAAACTAATTCTGCTAGTCCTTTTCGCGAGCGTCACATGCAGCCTACCCGTTGTTGGTCTTGTTTTAAAGATTTCTTCCCGCACTTGCACCAGCGTTCGCTCATGTCGTCTGAATACAATGAATGTACAAGTTCAAAATTAATTTAGTTGAAAAGGTATTTCAAAGGCACAACAAAAATACCGTTCCGCGTTGTGCGCAAGATCAAATCCTCTTTCGGCAGGGTGTTTAATATGCGACTCACAGGCCGAATGTCTCATACCTTACTTACCAGGTGTTGTTAAAATCTCGTTTGCCAAATCCACTTGAGTCTTTTGCAGTGTGCATTCTTTATTGCAAAAGTTGACGTTAGTGGGCGACTCTGGCAGTTGCTAAGAGGTTTCTGATGCGGACTGTAGAAAAAGTGTTTGATATTTCTAATGCTTCCTTACAGCCTTTCGGTTTGACTTTTGAAAAAACATAACAGCACAATATTGCAATACACTCCGTTCATGCTTTGTGCACTGACTTTTATGACGTAAACCCCACAGCTTTAGCCGACATGCTGAAGACAATAATGCACATCTTTTGATTGCACTTTTTTCAACTACTCTCCAGGTGCTCTTTGTATCATAAATCGTCTGAACAACAGAAGAAATTACAAAAATGAGTAAGAAAGCGTGTTTTTCACAATTAAAAAATAGTTTTTCCAAACCACCAGGTGTTGACTGCTTGTACGGTATCTTCTTACTTGCTGTCGAAAGCCGAATGGATACACGAGATAAAGGGATGCAGACACAGAATGTATGAACTGCAGAACAAACATTTACAATTCTGATCTTTTTAGATCAACTTTTGCAATTGTGTTTGTAGTCGTAATGATGAAACTGTGTTTAATAAGTTTCCAGTGGTTCCCTCTTGGTTTGTAAAGGCCAACCAGTTCGCCCTTCTAATCACTCAATTGAACCTGTAATAGGAGTAGAGGTATTTGATTAAAAATCAATGCTATAATCGCACTCGATAATATGGTTTATTGTAATGTTTCATAATCTCTTACTTTGCCTGGTATATTGCGGCTTGCAACCTCGTGGTGCCCATTCCAAATGTAGCCAACAAGAAAACAATCCAAGACGCAGACATTTAGCTTTTTTGCAATTTCTTTTCGCAAAATATAATCGATGACCTGTGCAAAAACTCTTTGAGGCTGGGCACATTAAACCGCATGCAGACAGTGGAAAATTCTACAACACCACATTCAGAATTTTTAGGGTTCGGGGTGGTTTTACACGTACGCCCAAGAGTGCGTCGTCAATACATTGCGGGGTTTGTGTTTTGCACGCAAACACAGTGATGTGATTATGCGCAACACCAGGAGCTTACATCGCCGTCGAGCCAGTTACTTCCTTGTAATGTCTGGAAAGAATTTACTCGAAGAATCTGTTGCCAGTCACTGCGCGTTGCTGCAATCGTTCGTGTGGAAGTTGTATTCCAGAATAGTGTTATCTGAAATAAATTTGGCAGTGTTTAAAAAAACAACAAAAAAACAGCACCATCATGTGCATCGGGCAGGTTGCAATTGAACTGCTTACCTCATCTGCACTTGCATTTTTAAATTGACTGTATCATCAGATCCATCTGATGTTAGCCGTTTGGATGACTTGTTTCTTTGCCATTTTCATGAAATGGCTGCGCATAGATCAAGAAAGGGTTCGGAGACGAACAACGGCTGTCTCCTGCCTTGCGTGATGTCCCAACACCTTCAAAANATCTTTCAAGCGACTCTTTGAATAGCGTTGTAACTATGGCGTTTATGAGCGCCATGCTTCCATCACACATCACAAGCCGCGGGTGCGGTCTTGACGAACCTTGCTTGCTTTGTGGCTTTGTGCATGCCAAACCCGATGTAGAAAGTTACCTATCGAAGGAATCTTATGCGACCAAGTTATCATGCTAGCGACAGTGGCGTGTTTCCTTCGATAGGTTGTCGAACAACGTCTTCATATACATAGCAGGCTTACTGCCCGAGCAGAAAGCTTGTGATAGCATCGATATAAACGATGTCTTCTTTACTAATCTTACGCAATGCACTAATGCTTTTCCTGCGATAAAAGATAAGGTCGGTCGTTACATCATTGTCACCAGCAATGTTGCGTAGCAACGTGATGCTTGATGCTGGTCTTCTTTGATTTTTTGTAAGGCCAACCAAACATTGTCATCTGGCGTAGCAATTCGTCTGCTTTCGCATCTTATCTGCTTCAGAACATTTTGGTTGGGCAACCATCTCTGCAGCCACTTGCAAGGCCTTAGGATCGAAGTGCTTTAGTCGTTCCAAATGATGCAAGAGTGGTAATTTGTGTTTCAACACTTCTTTCGGTGCTTTGCGATCATATCCACGAATGTAACAGCAAGATTTCACCGGTCTGAGATGGAGTGCGGTTCCTTTAAATTTGAAATACAGTTGGACACGTTTGTCAATACGGCTACTGTAGGTAACACTGCAAGTCGAAAATGTGCAGTAACCTTCACAACAAAAGAACTGTTGCGTACTTTCGTTGTTTCGAAGTGTAACACAGTGCCGTTTGAAAGCAAAGTCGCATACAAGATTTCCTTTTTCGATCCTTCGATCACCTCATTTCTCCAACAATCGCCTGAAAAAAGACGACATTTCTGCATTGCTCTACACTTGTTCCAAACATTCTGATCGAACGGAACTTCCATCTCTGTCGTCAACTGTGAGGTGAAAAATCCCGCAGGGCTCGACCTTCTGACTGTGCAGACACTTTCTTCGTGCACGGTTGCTTCTTTGGCAGTGCCAAAGTCAACTGGGAACTTTTGGTTTCGCATTCTCTTCTTGGCTCCCAGTTGAGCACCTGCGCACAACACGCTAAACTGATAACCACGCATAGAATAAACGACAGTTAAGTCTAATCCAAGATTACATCCAAAAGATCCGCTAGGCAACGATGCGATGTACCTAGCCCTTCAAAAATTTGCCAAAGTAAATTCCATATAACAAACACATAAATGCAATAAAACAGCTGAAAACAATAATGCTTACCTTCTTTCGATACACCTCGTCATCAACTCTTTCTAGTTCTGTGCGCATTGGCAGGATTGGGCTTGTGCCTCGAAAATTTCAGTAAATAGAACAGCATCCTTCTAACAAAGAACATCATCACTTTAGATAAAACCATCCATATGCAGGAACGAGCAATCATTCCAAGCTTGCTCTTATAGACCTATGGCTCTGTGACCTTCATCAGCACACGTGTTTCCAAAACAGCTAGATTTTCGAACCCCAGCACTTCATTCCATGGGGCAACAAAACTTCAGTGGAACAACGCCAAACCAAATAGCGCTCCATGAAAGCAAAATCGTTAAAGCTCAACTTTTAATAGCAACTGATATTCGTTCAAAAAATCATTGCGTCACGTTTCCTTGACGAGAAATCCCTTGTAAAAATTTATTGGATAGTTGGTGATAAAGCAACTGATATTCGTTTACTAGAAATGGTGTTTGCATTGCGATGCTGACGTTGCAGGAGACCTGGTGTTTTGTTGGTTCTAGCCTGGGATTTGAAGTTTTAAAATGATGTGCAAGTAGGCTGTTTATCTGTTGATTTTGGTTTGGAATATTTCTTGGGCGAAGTTTTGCTGTGTCAATAGCATTATTGCTGTTTTTTTCTTGGCGTTTTCCGCCAACGCGAAAGCGACGGCTAGCTCTACCTTGGTATCATGTTGCATCTCCACCGCTTGGTTTGACCGAACGGGTTTGTTACGTCACAAATCGCTTTACTTTCAGACCTTCAAAGAAATTTGTTACAAGTCAAGCAACTCCAACTGGATTCATATTAAAAACGACTAATCTCGTGCGTCAGTGTTTCTTTCTTCGTGACCTTTGAACTGTTCCTAACAAAGTTGACTTGCTTTTATTGTTAAGGTCACAATGAGGCTGCTCTGGTTGTTCCAGCAGCATCCGGAAATAAAGGCGCGAGCCACAAAGGGCAAAGTGCGCTTCGGTACGCTCGACACGTGGGTCGTGTGGAAATTAACCAATCAGCAAACGTACGCCTCGGAGTACTCGTGCGCGAGTTCGACCGGCATCTACGACCCGTACATACTCGACTGGAGCGGGTTCTTTTGCAGCATACTCGGCATTCCTTCGTCGATCTTTCCGCCCGTTTTCGACACCGACGCCGACTTCGGCGAATGCGACCCGTCGCTGTTCGGCGCGCCGATTCCCATACGATGTGCGGTCGGCGATCAGCAGGGCGCCATGTTCGGCCAGTGCTGCTTCGAGCCCGGCGACTGCAAGCTGACCATCGGCACGGGAGCCTTCTTGGACATCAACGTCGGCGCCCGCCCGCACACTTCCGTTGCCGGCTTCTACCCGATCATCGGATGGAAAACGGGAAAGGAAGTGACGCATTTGGCCGAGGGCTCGTCAAACACGGCAGGCAACGCCATCGATTGGCTTCGGACGCTCGGACTCTTTTCTGATTTCTCTGAACTCGACGCAATGCTCGACCAGTCGTCGCCTGGCAACGGCGTCTGTTTTGTCCCGGCATTCAACGGCGTACAGGCCCCGATCAACGACTACCTGGCCTGCGGCAGCATCATGGGCATCACGCAGGACACCAGGCCGTGTCACGTGGTGAGAGCGGTTCTGGAATCTCTGGCGTTCCGAAACAAGCAGCTCTTCGAGTCAATGACGTCAGAGATCAGCACTGACATCCAGCGGCTGGTGTGCGACGGCGGCGTTTCGGAAAACTCGTTCATTATCCAGCTGACCTCGAGCTTGATTGGCAAAAGCATCTTGAGGCCGCGGAAGACCGACATGTCCGCCCTCGGAGCCGCTTTTTTCGCTGGCCTCGCTGTCGGCTTCTGGGAAAACCGCGACGAGTTGAAAGAGCTCGTCGCAGAATGCAACGACTTTCATCCTGACCGCGATGTGGCGCTCCGGTATCAGGATATAATAAAGCAGTGGCTGAAAGCGATGAAGAAGTCTCTTAATTGGTATTGAGGAGGATGTCCGTTCGAACAACGCCTCGCGCATTTGAAAATTTTTCATTTTCCAATCTGGGTTGCTGATGCTTACATTCAATCCTTTCATTTATTTTGACGAACCTTCGTGTCATTGAGTTGCGTTGAAACGTTTGCAAAAATGTTTGAATAATTTCATTTTTAAGATTTCGTTGCAGAAAAATCGCAATTCGTTTGTCTTCGTTTGATCAGAAATGGCTGCTTTCTCAAAATTTGAAGTTATCAGTGTTATTTTTCGACCGTCGTGCGAGCTCATATTTGAGCAGTTCACAATACTATTATTTCGCGTAAGTTGTTTTGTAACAAATGTCAGCAACGCAGATGCCACCACTGAATAAAAATGTTAAAACTTCTTGACCCAGAAGAATGCCGTAGATACAGAAGAAAACTGGAAAAAAATACGAAAATGTTAATAACTGCTGCTGCTTTGCGTAATGAAGCGTTTTTCCATTTCTCGTTATACATGACTCTGTGTGTGTGTATGTCTGCATTTGTAATTTCCCGCGATGGATGATGCCTCGCGTTGAAAATATTATGCAACTTTTGTATTTTTTTTAGCAATAGCAAAGAATTTACTGAAATTACGATGACGTGTCTTTTTTGCGACTTCATATAAACCTTCATCCACTGCTAAGCCATTGTTCAGATTTCGACCCTGTCACCACTGCTCGTTTTTAACCCGCGTTCGAAGCGGTGACGTGGAGTTTTAGGATTGTGACGTAACATACGCATAAATTTGTCGATAAAATGCATCGAAACCAACAAATTGATTTTCATAAAAGACGAAGTTCATTTACAACGTTCCCTGCTGCTGTTCCAAGAATGGTTATCCAAGAATAACTTGTTTCGCATTTTGTCCGAAACATTCATTTTGTAATTATTTATGTTGAAAACTGAAGATAACAGGTTGAAACCAAACTTTAAGAGTTTTTTTTGCCAAAAGATGCGAGTCTGTTAAAAGACTACATTTTTTAGTCAACGTGGTCAGAGTTTTGCCCCATTCATGTAACAAAACCCATGACCTTAGNTCATGTAACAAAACCCATGACCTTAGGTCATGTAACAAAACCGATGACCCTAGGTCATGTAACAAAACCTATGACNCTAGGTCACCTCAGGGATTTGTGCATTGAGACCCGCAGCGCAGTTGTTTCGACGACAACCCCGAACTTNACTTCTTCCCGAGCCAGGTACTCGCCGTTTTGAAGGTTTCATAAAACTNAGCAAACCGATTAAGCATCAAGTTTGGTCGACTGANGCGAACTGCACTGCGATCAGAACCGTAAAGATCCTTCATGNTGAAAAAGCAAAAAGTTTTCGATTTGAACCCAAGGCATGAGTAAATTAAAAGCTACAAAACTCGTTAACGTGTTTTGAGACGAACTCCGTTTGGAAATTCAGTTTTTAATCTTGCGAACAATGTAAAAACCTCAAACGTCTTGCCTCATTTTAGAGTTTTTCTTTGCTCGCGCGTCAGCACTTCATCCGTCAGCCTTTGCCTCGAGATTTCATGACTGAGGATGTGTATAAATACTGTTACTGTAAATACTGTGAAANCGATACCCATTTAAAAAATCTGCTGACTGACTCCACTGGGTCACTTTTGCGCAAACTAATNACTTGGAGTTAAAAACATTGAACTGAAAACCCGACTGCGTACTGACCACTACTGGACCGAAAAATTGTTTGTCCGTCTGATTTGTTCAACTTGAGTTTTTTCATATGTGCAATAAATGCTGCTACTCGGTGAAATTACCTCGAAGAGTTGCACGCTCCGCTGGTGCGGCTGTTTGATTTCAGTGGCTGTGCAACCATGGCCGGATTAAGACAGTCAACGGGGGCAATTGCCCCGGGCCCTCCGCACCAATGGGGCTCCCGTGATGACATTTGACATCTATTTGTTTTAAATAAAATACTCGTTTGTAAAATTGTCGTGATTCAGAAGAGATACAAGAATACAACTCTATATTCCGATGTTGCGTTAAGTATCATTAATGATTTCTCTGCAAGTTTGACTTACTGTCAGTTTAAGTAATGACTACCGAATATAAATATATTCGGTTTTGTACAACGCAAATATATTTGAATTTTGCTTAACTTTTCCTCATAATCGTTTTTTTGGCATGCCCCCAAATTATTCAAACTCGAAACATTATCAATCTTGCAAATGCTTGTTTTCAATCTGTTTAATCGTTACGTCAACTCGCAACATCACCGCACGTTGTGTTAAAAGGTAATCTCTTTGTTACAATATAAATTGTATTAAGGAATATCATGCTGGTAACAATTTCGATTTGTGACTTCACAGTCACTGGAGATAGTCTTTCGAAACCGTTTCTGCAGTCTCCTTGTTTGCGTGAACGCCATGGCACTAGCAAGCTTGTTATGGTAATGTTATAATACAAAGTCTTAGCCAGCGTTCTCTCTAAGAAAATTTTAGCAAATGTTGGTTTTAGTGAGCATGAATATTTTAAGGCTCAGTTGCCAGAATTCTTAATGAATTTAAAATTTCGTGAATTATTAGAATTTACGATAAGCATAAAGTCTTATGAAAATACGAAAAAATTAGGGCCTACACATTTATTTCTAAAATAGCTTCTCCGTGTTTTCTTGCTTTTCTGACGTTTTGGAATGTTGCAAATGTACGAGAGTCAGATTTCACTGCGCAAATGATTTGGTGGTACTGCACATCTCAGGGGGAACATTGGACTGCTCTTAGCCTTGCTTGTAGTCAAACAGAACTTCTTGCAATAGCCAAACCAAACCCAGAAGGATAATGTACGCGAATTGGAAGTTGATCAACAAAGGTTAGGGAATTCTGTGTCTGACGTATAAATGCTTCAGCATGCGTATAGATCACTGCAGCACTGACTAGCATAAGTCAGCATAAAATGCAGCTATCGCGTATTCCGTACTTAGTGTGTGGCGCAAGCAAGCTACAGTTATCCCACCCTCTAAACAAGCGAAACTACATCGAACAAGCGAAAAAAGTGAGTTTCATCTCGATTCAGATAGGACGTCATTCACAACAAAACACATCGGAATTCACAATGAAAGTGAGAGTTTGAATTTGAAAGCATCTTACTTTGAAATCATTGATACTATTCAGAGCGAAT
>JGI24021J15306_10006530_pt1 | contig 14056 bp, 10 predicted proteins | sample Ectturendosymbi1_FD_15306 | JGI IMG/M metagenome (IMG submission 15306) | reverse complement strand
GAGGCTCGCAAAGTTGGGGTGTTTCGTTTTTTTTGACCAACTTTGACAGGCTCTGGACGCCAATCCAATGCGCCAAAATTTTGGTTCAAACGTTTTTTGAAAACTAGATGACCTCCCGCGTCGATAGAGCCCTTGCTTGATCTTCTAGCATGTCTGGAACCAAAGTTATGGCCCAAAAACCTCATTTTACCCCCTAAATCAGAAAATGCAATTTTATTCAAAATTTGATAAGCCCTCAACGACCTTTATCTACACAACACCCTATTTATCGTACACTACACTGACTTGAGCACATAAATGTAACTAGTTGTTCTTAGTCTTACACAAAAACAATTTACTTTAACAATGGACCCGATACGAATTGTGTTACTTAAACGTATTTAAGCAAAATTCGAAATTTAAAAGTGGGAGGCCAGGCCTTCCCAGAAAAAAGTGGAGGAGACTAGACCGATGCGGCCCCCCAAGTTCCGTCACCTATGAGCCTATGTAACACTTAATTTTGATGGACATTCTTTTTGTGTTGTTTCAGGTGAAACGTGGTACTATTTGCTAATTCACCGTTGTTTATTTTGATTTCTGTTTAATCTCAAATACATTTTCGTGTCCTTATGCAGGCACAACTAGAATAAAATTTGACATTAATTTCGCCCATTAAAATTTGATGTCAAACCTGAAAATTTGATTGTGAAAAGACTGAGCTGAGTGGCACAACTGACAGAAGTCACAAGGCAACAGTCACCAGCAGACCCGCAACCAGCTTGGGACACCAGGGGGGCGAAGAATTTTCTGAGGGAGGCCCAAATTTTACATCGATAGCATGTACGAAAACAATGGTTATGCACACAATATGCCTAAGACATTTTTTCAGAGGGGGAGAAAGTTTTTTTCAGGGCGACGAAGCCCTCCCCTTAGTTACGGGCCTGGTTACCAGATGATCAGGTATGCAGGAATCACATTGTAGGCTAGATTGGTATATGGGTATGTATTCAGAAAGACTTCTGGTGAATCGACCGAACGGTGAATCGACCGATGCGATTCACCGTTTTGTGCACTCCAACTGACAGCTCTGATAAAACCCAATTGATGTGTTCTACTATATTGCTGTGTTAGTTTGTATCATAGTCTGATTGTAGTGCAACCAAGCTGAACTACAGTACCATGTCCAACAACAAGATTAGGTTTATTAATTTCTAAATCATTTGTAGGGATAATGCAAAGGGTGATTAGTGTTGCTTTGAGAAAACCTCTTAAAACAAAATTGGGAATGTGTGTTTATAAAACTTCACTTCCGCCATCGGCCCGACAACTATATTAGTTTTACATCAAGCTGTCCCCCTCTCATTTTACAACAAAATTGCGCCCATGCGCATAGCATGGTTGATTAAACACGATGAAGTCATAAAACCACTGGTCAGCGCCTAGGTCTTGCATTGGGCCCCGCGCCTGCTAGGGCCGGCCCTGCCCGTGTGGTATTGTTCGTGATAGTGAAATCCTATTTCAATGAATCATATTCATCAATTTTCGTGCTACTCATTTCACAATTATTTACCACAAGCTTTCGCACTTGATAAAAAGCTTGCAGTTTTTGAAGTTCACGAACAAAAATTGGAACAATTTTTAATCACCTGAGAACCACAAACCACGAAGCAAATCTAAATTTTCGCGCCATTTGTCATTGTTACTCTACGCCCCCCAAGTTAAGCTCTTTGTGATGTAAATTTTTTTTCTTTGTGAGTCATATGCGATGCTTGCAAAGGCTTTGCTTTGTAAAATTGTTCGAACAATTCGTCAAGACTTGGCAGGCAGTTGTCCGTTCGAACTGAGTACTATTAGTTTTGATTTTAGCTTGAATAGCGTCGTTGTAAAAGATTTCAGTTGATTCGCCTGACATCAGTAAACCGATATATGATGGTGATGTTGTCTGTGGCTTTGCAAGTGTTGGGATTGGGAATATAGGCAGAGTAATAAAAATTCGCAGCAGGACAAGGAACAGGGGATGTTAAATAGGTTGGCAATCAATAATAATATCAGTATCTGCTTTGCAGTTAATAAAAGCAGCAGTTTCAACTGTAATTTAGTCGGAAAAATTGGTAATTTTTTGCGAAGCATGTCAAGATCGAGAAATCGAAGAATTCTTGAACGGCGGATGTTTAACTACGAGTGGTTTGTGAAGTTGTTTGTTGTTCAAAATGAAAGGGCTCTTTGCTTGTTTTGCCGAAATAATATTGCTTGTCTGAAAGAATTTAATATCAAGCGGTAATACAACTCCAGACATTCAGAATAATACGACGGTGGGCAAAGCCTATCTTCGTAAGATGTTATTGCAAGGACAATAGAAAATGATGTCCCTTTACAAAAACGACACTCGGCTTGGGGCTAAATTGACCTTCAAGTGTAGTGAAGCAATAGCATAGAAAAAAAGCCTTCAGTCACGGTAAAATAATTTTTTTAAGTGCTCTGATGTCCGGAAGTTTGCCAGTTAGCAGATTTGCCAGTTAGCAAATTAAGTATTAACTTGAAGCAATGTGCATATGCTGTGAAGATGAGAGGGTCAACTTTTGCTTCTTTGGCTGCTTCCAGTTTCGACAATAATTTTGCATGTATATTATAGTAATGCTGGTTTGCGGTGGATTGGTAGTTGTAAAAACATACAAATTCAGTATTGCGCTTTATTGTCGCGAAAAGTAGCCATTAAGACTGTTAGGAATTTTGCTTCTGCAGATATGGTAATGGTAACCCTGTAATATGTCTCATCTAATTCACAGTTTTTCAATAAGCTTGTCGCCGGCATGTGGTTGGTAGTTTGAAACAGACGAAATCGCACCATATACTCCATATCTGTTGAGTGACCACTTTAAACTAATTTTTTAAGGGAATAAATAAAGTTTCATCCGACGAAAATTGATGGGGCCCGCAATAACGTTCCAAAATTCGAATGTGGCCCGACAGTGAAAAAGGTTGCACATGCCTGATCTAAATTGATCGCAGTGATTGAATGTTTAATCGTGATTGATTGATTGATTGATTGTTTCATATTACTCAGCTAATAAACAGAAACAATACAATTGCAGACATTTGAGACTAGAAGATTGTTGTATTAGCATAAATGCATTTACGTGTAACCTGATATTCACAAGGGGGTCACCATGTGAAACGTACACCTAAAATAGTGACTTTGCGAAACGTCACACTTTCCTCAAAGTAGGTTGTCGTGAAAATGTTTTTCACGAAAAATCAAAGCAGCTGCATTCGAACGTGCACGGTATCTCATGAAAAGTTCTAAATCCTCTAGAATCGGTAATTCGTCACGGAGTCCTAAAACCGTTTTTTTTTTATTTTCCTGCATTTGTATGGTTACATTCTTCATAAGTGAAGCTTCAACTGCGTGGTAACATTCTTGTTATACATTATTAAACCCTTAACAAATGGCTTTTGATAAGGAGGAGGATGCTTACGATATGCAGCAAATTGAGCGTAGTATTTCGAAACATCTCTGTTGTCGGCTTGAACTAGAGAAACCTTGTGGACCACGTTCTATGCACAAAACAGGCTTGCAAGTTTGGTTACGACGGCGTTTTTCAGATTGAAATGCTGGGTACGGATGGAATCAAAAAATGCATAGCAGTTGTGCTAGGCTGTGAGCAGGGTATGGTTCTTTCCCATATCGAGGCTTCGTCTGTGAAACGCTCAGTAATTTTGATGATGGATGCAATATCGAAGATCATGATAGGAAAGCTGTCTTTCCCCAACCCTGAAGGTATACTTTTTGGCTAGCTCACTGCCTGTTGCGTTATACTTAAGTTAGATTGCACTATAAATTGATGTAAAACCACCAACCAGAAAATATATTTGAGAGAATTGATGCTCCTATGCAGAAGTGTAACGTGTTTTTCTTTCGCTGAGACATTTCGGTCATTTTTTTGCTGAGACATTTTGGTCACTGAAGTATTTCGGTCATTTGTCTCATAGTTGTATTGAAATTCGCCGTGGCAGTGTTCATTAACCTATATTTTAAGACATTCTGACCACTTCGGTCTATGACCGAAAAAAATCCAGAGTGTGACTAAGTGATTGTGAGAACGTGTGCGGATTCCGGTTTACGTTGACACTTTACGCTGCCCTAACCAAGCCTCAGTTAATTATTGCGTTGGCATATGTAGAGCGCATGTTTTGCGCAAAATACAGAACGTCCGCCGGACTTCATCTGCGTCTGGCCATGCCTAAACGTATTAGAAGCACTCATTTGTGTTAAGTATTTTCCACGTCACTGCACTTGTCCGTTGCAAACCATTTTCAGGAGTTTTTTTCCAGTCAAGCAGAAGTAACGTCACTAACCTTTATCATAACACTGTATCCCAAAAAGCCCTTGATAGAAAATTATTTTTCCTTTGCAGCGTTTCCTGAAAAACTTGATCTGAATCTTCACGTGATAGGAGGATATGACGACCATGATAAGCGATGCGAAGACTTAGCAATACGAATCTTGCAGATGTTTTGCGACGCAGCTGTGGGTACGGCGTGAACGTTTTCTTTTTTTAATAACAGTTATAACAGAGAGGTGCGTGTTGCTTTGAATCTTTGCTAGTTTCAGCCATTACACCGCTTTCATCACGACCCAAAAGTTTGTTGCATTTTTGGCATTCNCNGTTTGTCGCTACTGTGATTATTAGATACAGGAAACTACAATATCAAAAACGTTTCGTTAGATGAGTTGCGAATAGACAGGTGAGCAGAAATACTTGGCAAAGCATCGCTGCGATTTGTGTCTGACACATTACGAAACCACTGACCTGGTACGTTGAACATTTGGAGTAAAAAACTATGCAATGAATAAATGTCAAGATCCAAGTTGCATTAAATGCTTGCTGCAGAAATTTCGCTAATTTGTGCCTACGACAGTCCACACGAGAGGGGTTACAGCCTTGCGCCGTACCAGGGCCCGTTAGAATCAAGGGGGTTCTCAATGAACCTCAAAGTTCAAAATTGAAATGGGCAATAAAGCAAAGATTTTATTGTTATAGCTTTAGCCCTTCAGGGACCGCAGCAGCCGGTACATCGACACTGCTGCGCGATTTTTGGATAACTCGCGAACCGCTAAAGTTGCGTCCACTCATAAGGTATTGGAAGAAAGGTATTTTCACCGCGCATCTTATGAATTTGTGACGTCAATTAGGGCTTCAAACCGGGGAAGAAAAAAAAAACGAAAAAGCGAAGTAGCCAAAAAAGCAGTGGGTGTGTTAAAAAACGTGTAGAAAATATACAAACACGTTAGAAAAATCCATTTCTACATGGAAAATGTCGGTCAAGACCCAAAGGTTGAAAAAAAAATTTGCAAAAAAAATTCTGCACATATTTTGGGGATACAGAGAGGAATGTGATTTTGAGAAGTGTTCATGTCATTTTTCGACAGGATTAAATTCATATCCCAGTTCCAAAAAGAAAACCTGAAAGCTGCGGAACATGTTCACAACCACGTCCTACAACATCCTACCAAATTTCAAGCAGAAATAATAAAGCAAGAAGTAATTGCAATGATTGCAATATAAAATCTAAAAAATTGCTGAAAATGTGACGAAAATTTGACCAAGAGTTGACAAAAAGTAAACTAAAATGTTCGTAAAGTTTCGACTTCCTGTTTTTGGTTGTATTTCACGTTCTTTCCAATGGTGCGCTTCAAAATCCAATATCGGCAACGGTTTTGGCGTTAACCTTGCTCAGGTAATCTCTGCTCAATTTGGGCAAACGGTTCTTCTATTTAAACTAAAAATTAGTTAACGTTCACGTAGAAAGCTGTCTCTTTCAGTAGCTGCATTTTTAGACCAGGGGTTCTCAACCTTTTTTCTCCGGTTTACCCCTTGCCAGCTTCCTAACATAAAATTTACCCCAGCTGTTTTTTGTTTGCTCGCTAGCGCTGTAGAAAAAAAACAAAGTATTGTAACTTCAGCATCATTAAATTTTCTCCCAGGATAGGTAAAATTTACCCTCAGTGGGTAAATTTACCTCCGGTTGAGAAACCCTGTTTTAGACGCTCTTTCGGGCAGTCCTATTGAAATCTGCACAAGTTTTGTAGTTTTCGATGGGGAACAAGAATTCGCCCAAATTGAATCATGGTTACCTGAGGTGTAACAAAATTGTTTCACAAAGATCCTTCCTAAGGTAACCTTGACCAATTTGGGCAAAAGGAGTTGGTGCATGTAGGTTCACTTGTAAGCTACGCCAGCAACCTTTGACCAAAGCCAGCACGGGAGTAGATCACACGAGTGCAAGCCCTGACGTCACAAACCAATTTGGCGCGAATGGCTCCTGCTCAGCTCGTGGTTTTCATTGAGAAACGGGCAGGAGAATGTATGAGGCCTTCTCCGTCAGAGGAAAGAATTGGAGCCAGAAAGGGCCTGCTCCTTGTGTGTGCACTTGTGGTGAAAGGTCAAAGCATTTTATTGAGGACATGATGAACCTTGTGCTTCTCTTTACCTAATCGAAATTTCTAGAACTCTGGCTTAAGCCAAAAAGGCTTGCTCCTTGTGCGTGCAGAACAAAACGAGGTTCACGTGCCAATACATACCTGCATACTCAAACTCAAATGTTTCAGGTGGTGATACTCAAGTCAACGTGAGATTGCAAACGTTTTGTTGCGCCAAGCTTAACAGTGAACTCGTGCCTGAGGATGAAGTTGACAGCGAAATAGTGCTTGGTGTTGATCTCAGTCGCGTTCATGAACCTATAATCGATGGATTTGTTGTGGACGTGAACACAGAAGAAATTATGCCGGCCAGGTTTTGCGATGACTCCAGGGGACCGTTGTCATTTGCGAGAAACATCCGGACAATATTTGCTATAGATCCAATAACCCGCATATACGAGTAAGTGTTCTGGCTGACTCGCTAAGCTCATTTACTGCGACATGCATGTAATTCTCATTTCTGTTGTATCGTTTTTGATGCACATTCGGATTTTAAGATTTCATTTCGTGCAGCACCGTTCAAAGATAGAAAATTTTATTTTGCTGTTTGGTACATTTGTGTTTATTTCCTTATTTTTACCTAACAAGGAATAGTGTTCTGTCCTGATGTTGTTATGGCTATTTTTGAATTATTTGATCGACGGCAATTGGCGACATGACGCAATCTAAAATTTTCTTCATGCCGTAGTTAACAATCTAACACAAAGAAAAGTGGATCGATCACCCAATCTTTCTATGGAAAGGCGGACATTATATCACTGGGCAGTGGCATAACTGACAGGGGACAGGAATGCGAACCGCCCCCCTGTCAAGCCAAATGTAAAAACCGTTCCCTCCCTGAGCCTAACGGCTGTGGACCCAGAGCCCAAGCAATTTTGGATGGCCGGAGCCTAAAATTTTTGTTCCGGTTCCACAGACATAGTTTTTGGGGCGAGCGAGTTAAATACAGTAAATATTTCATTATCTTTTTAGTTTTTTGGAGTAACGTGTTCTGGAGCCGGAGCCAAAAAATTTAAATGCCTGGAACTGGAGCCGGAGCCTGAAATCTGAGTACCGGCTCCATAGCCCTGCTTAGCTTGTATTTCGGCATTCCTTTCGTTTTCCGTAGGTTGTTTTTTGCTTTTTTCGGAGTGTTTTCCTATGATTTAGGGTTTTGCTGTACTGTAGCATAGACATCCACATCAGGATTGATTATCATATCGCAACTTTTTTTTGAGTGTTGGTTAGTGGGCCTCATAATTCGGACACTGGGCTCCCTTTCAGATAATTTTTCACCCCCTTGGTCAAAGCTGAGGTACGCCACTGCTACTGGGGCATTCTTAAAGGATTGCACAAACAATCTTTTTGGCAGGATGCTGTCATACCTGGTTTGACTGAATAATAACGTAGAGATATGCCTTGAGGCGTTTGCTGTGAGAAATCCGAGCCATCTGCATGTCAACCGTTAAAACGTTATTTATGCAAAGTATGCGATTGCCGTAGTGATACACATTTGTGTTTTTGTGTTCTAAGGCCCGCATGCTTTCCAGGGTCTACCTGTGGGTGCTGTTTTGTTCCATTTACAAATGCTGCCCTTGTGAGCCTGGGTTGTTGTATAACGTCTGCTGAAAATTAACGATTTGTAGGACAACTGGTTACGCACAGCTTACACTGTTTACAGCTGGGAAAGAGATCAATTTGTTCTTGTGGAATTTGAATACAGAGAATGGGACAATGTAGACGCGTACAATTACCGCCTCGTGAAGTATGAGCCTAGTGCAAGGATCTTTAGGTAAAGTAACGATTGATTAAACCAACGTTCCGTTTTGCTATGGAGACTTGACATCAAATTTTTTCACGCAGTTGTGATGCTGTATTTGTTTCAATTTAGAAATTTCCACAAATCAGGCCACTGTACGCTCAGCGCGTAGATGGGTGTTGGTCGTGCAGAAAGTGCGCGTGCGCCTTTTGTGAATAAAGCTGAATGCGCTGTCACTTCTCAGATACTGAAGCCGGAAGGTGTTAACGCACGGCAACCAAACGTCTCCACCTTTGTTTGACCCCTTCACACTGGTTACATCAGGTGGCCAATTTAATGTGCTCCCTTTCCAAACTCAGAGGAGTCCGTTTATTTCGGCGAACGGTCCTAACTCTAACTCTAACTGACAGCATTTGATGTATGATTCCCGTCGTTTTCCTATCTGAACGTCTTGTGTCTGATAACACAGGATCTGTTTGGTTGTGACGTAACAGCTGTGACCGAGAAGTTGTTTTTTCTGATTCGTGTCGCTTAGCACGCCATAAAATGCAGTTCGTGTCAACTAGAACTTTAGTGACGATTTTCGGCTTTACGTGAAATAGACCAAACTCTGCTAACTTCAACAGCAAGTTTTCTGATTGCAAAGACCAAATACCTGAGCCGTGGTGATCACACCACTTCATACGTAAACCTCTTTTGTTCATGGTTAAGTGTTAGCGCAGTAAAGCTATTAGTTGTGAAGTCCATAACAACAATTTGGTTCTTTAATTTTCAAGAAAGCAGAATTTTAACCATACCAAACGAAATAAGCTATAATTTATTGCTTTTGTGTGTTTTGATTGTTCTACTTTTGTATAAGGAAGTTGAGCATTTTCTTTTCCCGCCATGTATTCCAATTGTATCGCGCTCTAAGTTTTCCTGGCACCCATACGCTGCAACTACTATCTGTGGTATGATCCAGCCTGGAATCAGCCAAAGCCGGAGGAAGGCCCCCCTTACCCCCAAATCTGACTGGGGATTTTTGTTAGGGCACATAGACACTCCAGCGCTGAACTCACCAAGAATTTATTTCATTTCCCCTTTCAACATTCGTGTTTATCTAATACGTCAAANAAATTGATCTTCCCACGACCCATGGGTTCCTGTTATCTAAGCCAATCATTGCGAAGTGCATTGTTAGCAGCTTCGTTGTCAACATGTGCCTTGGCCAGGGTTCTTACGCAGCCTTAAAGTATGGAAAAGATTTTGCCAGATTTTTCAGTCTTGACATTACTGCAATAAATGTTATTCTTTCGTTTGGTCGCTGTTTTTTAAAAGCAGCTTTTTCATTTATGCGTAACTTTGCAGTTATTGCTGTTTGTCGCTAATTATATTATCAATTTTTGTTTTTCCCCCCTGTCGTATGATTGGTCGAAACAGTAGGATGTTTTCCTAATAAATTTACACCAGAGGAGCAAAATTGAAGAACGCGTGGTGGCAAAGACGTCCTATGCTGGTTAGGTCTTTAGATTTTGCTGGCCATCCCATGTGTCATCGGTATACATACATATTGAAACCTGCTTTTATAAACATTTGTTAAAATATATTGACGTTTCTGTTTATATGAATATGTCTTAAATGCAAAACTCGTATGTTGGGGCCCCAAGCCAACTAGCACCGGCCATGGATTCATCCCATGACAGTTTTTGACAGTCCTCACTTATAAAGCAAAAGTTACGCTCTACATCATTTTTGTAGTTCCTGTGATAATAAAGAAAAATCGATGCATCTAATTTCATGACGAATGCAGTTTTTAATGTTGGTAAATGGCACAGTTGGTTAAGCGGTTGTCACAAAACTGTGGCTGGGTTCGATTCCCGACCGGGTCATACATGAAGACAAAGACACTAACGGTAACCTGGCCGGCCTCGANCTCGACGTTAAATTCAGGAACAAGCTGCGACAATGCTGGTTTCTTAAATAAGTTGCACACGTTCTTATCGAAGGCATTTCAATGCGTGATACGACGGACTTGTGAATGACAGCAGTGGCAGAAAACATACGTTTTTCACACAAATGCGTTTCTAAAAAAGTAACCTTGGATTAGCAGACGCTGTCTGTTTTGTGAGCATTTGAATCACAAGAAATTTCTGCTGGAAGGGGGAATAAAAACCTAATTTTAACAAAAAATGAGATTGTGCACGCCACCATGATGCCGCAAAGGAAACCAACAAACGAAATTGAACCACAGTCTCAAACCTGGACAAGAAACATTTCGGAAGCAACACCTCTGCTTTGTTTGTTAATTTGTATTCTTGATCATCATTCACAGGAGACTGTCGCCGGCACCACATTTAGAACCTGAAGAGTTTCCTGAACTCATGCTGGAGCTCTACAAACACCGCCGAAAGAACCCGGATCCTAAGCAGGCATTCTTTCCAAAGGGACCTGAACTCAGATTGGTGAAAAGTGGATCGGAATGGATCAACGTGGATGACATGCGACATGATAGCACTACAGAACTGCAGCACGTTTCAGGGACGTTTCTATCTAAACTCAGTCTGCTAAACGCGTAACACAAAGCAGTTGTTTGCAGCAGTTACATTTGCACGTATTGGCTGTTCTGTGCTTCTGTTCTTTCTACCAGGTGATTATGAAGAATGCTGGGAATTTTAGGATTTTGATACTTTTTGCCGGTGTAAGGAGCATTTGCTCAGCAATCAAGTACAAGTCATAGTGCTATCAGCGTACAGTGTGTGCTATTTTTAAAATTAGAAGTTGGAATAATTTTGCAACGTGCGACATATGCAAGTGTGCTTGGTATGAATATCGGTTCAAATAGCGTTCCTTCGAAGCAATTGCTTCAACGAGAGGCCACGTTTTCATTGTACGTCCGATCACTGTTGAAAACATATCCTTTCCGATTGTTTCCTTACTATGCAGCTGCGAAGTGCCCATTTTTGCAAGACGTTTCAGACAATACTAGTTGAATCTGAAACATTCTTCAAATCTGGCCACTGAAGCAAACAGGCCACCTAAAATTAATCGTTTAACTATAGGGCAGTAATTATGAACTTGGTCCATGTGGACCACCAGTGGTCGACATGGAATTTCTAGTGGTCCACAGAGAATTCCATAAGTGGTTAATGAAAAGTGTAACCTTTACTGTAAAATAATGTGAGACCATTTCATAGGTTTTTGGTGTTTGTTGTTTTATGAATGTCACGTGTTGTGCAAAGTTTTCCATCGGATATTTGATTTGAAAAGAGGTCCATGGGCCGAAAAAGGTTGAACCACTACAGGTTCTGTCACCGGATTTATTACTCCATGCGTTGAACACAACTTGTTGTTTCATATGCACTAGGCCTACATGCTCTTGAAGCAGTGGTCCCTTTTTCACAGTCGTCCACGCATTGTGAAAAGTTTCATTCTCTGACAGTGAAAAAAAGTATCATTTGGCTTAAATTTTTGCTGTTGATAATGCTTTTTCAGAACTTTTAGGGACAAATTTTAACCCGCAGTTTTTAAGGTTTGGAATTAATTTGAAGCTTTTCCTTCCTTATTCACACATTAGAGATGCTGGTCGGTTTCCTTTGAAAGCAGAGTACTTGCACATGCAGTTGCGGTTGGTGGTCTCTTTGAAAGCAGAGTATAGGCCTGCTTGCAGACGGCTTTGGTTGCCTTTTTGAAAGCAGGTTACTTACACACAGTGGTTCCCAAACTTTTTTAGTGCGACCCAAATCTGAGTTGAATGAACATCTCACGGCCCAAGCCTAAGACATCGAAAAAATGTATTTTACGTGCTTAGGAAGTGAAGATGTTTCAAACTACTCTGCTATTACATAGCTAAACTTTCATACTATCAACCCTGATACTCCACTGACCTATTTACTGAACTATTCAGCTCCAAAATACTTCCATACTCAACGAATCTTAACGTAGCAAGTTGGCTAGTAGCTGCGCGGCATTAAAACTCTGGGAAAACTATTATGATGCAATAATCCAGGTTTAATAAGACGAAGTCAAATGAAATCCGTATGATGCAATAATTCAATCTATTGACCGAATTGAAGAGACTTGAAAAATGAAAAGAAAAAAGTTCTTTTTGACAGATTTGAATCACCTTGGTGCGAACCATTTTTCGATTCTTCGCGACCCACACTTTGGGAACCGCTGCTTACACATTACAGTTACTGTTGGGGATCCCTTCAAAAGCAAATACTTGTGTATTACAATGGCTGTCGGGGTTCCCTATGAAAAAGGAAACCTAAACATTGCAGTTGATGTTGGGGGCCCGTTTGAAAATAGGGTACGTGCTTATGATCTGCTCCGGAGTAGAGATAGACCGATATATCGGGCTGATATTTGAGTTTTACCGATATATCGGTATTGGCCAAAACGGCCGATTTTGTCGCCCTCGGTAGGTGTTGATAAAACGCTGTTGTATTCCTCACGCATCCAGACAACTAGCGTAAGAAAGCACAACGATCCCAGTCAAGACAGCTATCTTGCAGGACCGCTAGCGGGTGCGTTTTCATGAACAAGCAGACAAGATGAACCATGAAGCACGTGTCCGCCGTCGCAGTCGAACCAAAATCGTCATCATTAATCAGATTAATTAAAAATCATAGCAAAATATTGAAATTGCTGCAATTTGAAAAATTTTAGCTCGTAGAACCCGATTTTTGAAGTTCTTTAAAAATAGGTAGGGCATAGAATACATTATATTTTTGATAATAAAGCAGAAAACAAAATTCAAAAATTTTGGAAATGTCGGTATCGACCCCAAAAATCCATATCTGTCGATCGCTATTTCGGAGTATATCATATGAGTGGATAATACATTTTTCACTAAAAAAAGAGGAAAATTGTCTTGTGAAACACCTCGATGGGGCTTTCTCTTAAACCAAACACTGGGTAAAAAGCAGTAGGCCTATGCATCCGTTAATCGCAAGGCATCGGTAGGTTTTTTTTCTGGGTACGTTTACTGAATCAGGAAACTTGCGAGAAAGACCACATGCGACTGTTACCGTAAAGATTTTTTTCAGCAGGTTTCGGTCGCAGCTGCATCCTTCGTTAATCAAAACAACGCAAACTTACACGGCAAGGCAGTTGAAATGGGTTGCGCTATTGTGGAGCACTTTTCCCAGTAAAATATGTGGTGAAGTCTTGACATGTTGATTGCATTGGAAATTCTTCGAAAGTTTGTAAAGGAAGTTTATCACAAAGAATTGCTAGGCGATAGTTTGTTTCATGTCAGCAAACTCAAACTTGATGTGAAGAAAACTTAAACCAAGTCTCTAAAGAAATAGGTAGACCTCGTTTCTTGACCTACGTCATTCTGTTGTAAGCGTTCAGTTGTAGGTGACATATAAAAAGAACGGAGAAAAACATCTGTGATGCGGTAGTTGTGCCACGGGATTGGGTGCAGACTTCGATTGCTGTATTGTGAAGTGGTGTAATGTGATTTGATGGACACATACGCACCAAATTTATACCATTCATGGGTACTTGCGATCGACTGATTTATAAAGCTGTGCAGTTTGATATTGCCTGCTTATTGCGCTAAACTTCCCAGAGACTGAGTAGACTGCTCTATCTCCATGTTCGGCTTACAATCAAGGGAGGCTTGGAATCATTTCTTGACAGCATTTTACGTGCTTTACCATCAAGAACAGGTAGGAATCGAAGGCTTGCAATCGGTTAAATACGGTATATCGTTTCGATTACCTAGTTACCAGTATGTACTTTTCGATTGAGATTGACCCTTCTTTACACTGTACCTGTTTTAGTGTTTTGCTCGAAAATAACCAATAATTTGAATAAATACCACAACGTGTCAGTATTATGAGCGAATCAGGGCCGTCGCCAGCGGGGGG
>JGI24021J15306_10006529_pt1 | contig 14057 bp, 9 predicted proteins | sample Ectturendosymbi1_FD_15306 | JGI IMG/M metagenome (IMG submission 15306) | reverse complement strand
AAATGTAACCAAAAAACAGCTAAACTAAAAAAAAATTGTATGTCGTTTAAATGGCTCCTGCGGGTCTTAAAGGGAGGTCGGGCAAAAATGCTGACGTAAGCAAAAAATAACATAAACATCCTATTATTATATAAGCATTAAAAAAAAACAGGCATCCTAAAGTGAAACGTTTTTTTTTATTGCAAACTACATACCTTCACGAGTCTTTAGAGGGTTTGAACAGCTCTCTAGCTCAATCTGACGGCGAGTTATTGCCTGGGGTGAAATGCACCCAAGAGTGACTTTTGAGGGAGCAAAATCTTGGTCAATTTTTTCGTTTATGAGCCATAATTTTCGCTCCCGATATGCCAGAAAGTCAATCAAAGGCTCGAAAGACGCGGATTTTGACCTAGTTTTCGACTAAACTTTGAGTCCAAAAAATGGCCCATTGGGACGGCGCCCAGGGCCAGGCAAAGATGGCCAAAAAAACGCAAAAACACCCCTACTTTTGACGTTCCCCCCAGAAAAACTCAAACCCAAAACGAAAAATTTTTTTTCGATTTTGACTACAAGACTTGCTGGATCCGTAGAGGGTTTGAACAGCTCTCTAGCTCTAGCGGCTGGCGAGTTATAGGATTGCAAATCTCTGCAAGAGAACTGGCGCAGGCGGGACTGAAAGGGTTCAGAACGCAGTAGCGCAGCCAAGAATTTTTGTTCGGTAGGGGCCAAGCAATGGCGTGGTCAGTCTCTGACGTTGTCTTGAGTCCAACTGTTCCTTCCGTTTATAAAAATCGTTTGTTACGGGGGGGCCACTGCCTCTTCGGCCTCATTCTGGCTGCGCTACTGTCAGAACGTACATGAATTTCTGCATCTTATGATGTCTTCATTGACTCTCCAGCGCAAACGGTCAGTGGGTTATGGCCGAAACGGCCTCAAAGTTTGAAACGTGAAAGAGTATTTAGGGCAGTGTTTCCCAATCTTTTAGGGTTGCGGCACCCTACAGAAAAAAACAAAATTTGCGGCACCCAGTGGTGAACTCACAGCAGTTTGCTTGAAGGTTTGATTACATTTTGAAAATGTGTTTTTTAATGGTGTTGAAAAACGTTTTAACTCACGGCACCCTTGAATACTGTAAATGACATCCCTGTTGGGAACCACTGATTTAGGGGATTAATAAATCTAACCTCACGCACTTTCACACTTAAACGAAGTGGAAATCTCCGCCTGATACGTTTTGGAATTTGTCGTTTGCGCTTGGCACCTGACGTTTTGGTCTGTGGACTACACCAGTGGTCCCCGGCCCGTGGATCAATTGGTACCGGGCCGCGAAATCACCAGATGTATGGCCTACTGGTGACACCACTTGCTTTCTGGGCACTGTGATTGTTCGATTCTTCCCATGGAAGCACTGTTACGTGCATGGAGTGAGAGCGTTGGGACATAAAGTGGGAGTATTCATGGGCGTTCCGTAGAAATTCTTCCTGGTGGGGCAACGTCCGCATTTCGTTTTTTCATTTCAGGTTGCTGACGAGGCAAATGCAGTGCAAATGGACGTTCACAAAACGCTTTACCCTTTCTACACCATAAAAATGCCAACAATTGTGCTTCGTCGAGACAGCAATGTTTCTTTTTCGCTCATACATGCTTTCACACAGTATAAAACTGCGCGGCTTACCGCAATCACTGTCTCGCTGCATTACCTGCCAAAGATGTCTGCGTCCAATACTACTTATTACTAACAGTCACATGCGGCTAAACGCCTACACCACAACTCGAAGTGGACAGTGAACACTTGAAGATTCGTTGCCATCTTATTGTTACGCGATAAAGACCAACAGTAGAGCAATCTGTTCGCAAGTTTTGCTACTTGCCCAGGGTTGCCACTTTTGGGGAATTTGTCCCAAGGTTGGGAATTTCAATAACCTTTGGGGAAAATCGGGGGATTTGAGAATTCTAGGGATTTTTTGGGGAAATTGTATTTTTGGGATAAAATTGAATATTTGTGGCCACGCGCTTCCACCTGATGTGAAAATCAAGTTGTGATTTACTGTCAATCCCAGACAATTAATGGATCTAGGCTAGTGCACAATTTTATCAAAATTATATTTTTCCTATTTAGAAAACAAAAGCGCTACCTGTACATTATTACCATCAGTAAACGGTGCGTGAAAGTAGCCCCTGATCATGTTTGAATAAAAGGTACAGCTTAATAGTACTTCAGTTTTAGAAAATTTATATTTTATTGTGGTATGAACTGTAGGTGTTGGTATGTATTGGTAAACGTAGTTTAATATGATCATTGTTTTAGACAAATTCAGTAACAAACCTATCTCATAATTTGCAAACAATGTTTTTCTAACAATGGCGTATCTATGCAAAATTGCGCCCATGGCAAAGTTTGGTTGTGCGACCTTTTCTATAATTCAAATATCAAATACTGTATATGCATAACTTTTACTAAAGTAAAAGATGATCTATGAAGAACATAAATGTTTTGAAAGAGAAAATATACATATTTTTGCTTTCAAGGTTTTCAGCAATAAAATTATAAATTATCTGTAAGGTGCAGTACAAAGTTCAGCACATTTCTTTAGCTTTCATCATTTCACCTGTAAATTTTGTTTATAATTACAGGATTAAAATGCGTGCTTGACATGAAATCGATTCCCTNGTAAAATACTTTGTTACTCCTAAGTTATACNTNCATCAGAAAATGTGCAAATATAACATGCTGCTATGCTGCTTGCTAANACTGTGAAAGGCTATTGAAAAACTACTGAAAAGAGATTAAGGCAATATAGTGCTTAGTGCAAAATCTAGGGAATTCCTGTGAAATTTTGGGTATATTAAAATCACTTTTAGGTAATTTGTAGTCAACATCTGTGGGAACCCTGTACTTGCCTCTGCAGGCAAATAAGCAGACAGGAGTGAAGGTGAACTGCAAGCTCATCACAACATGCACGACACCAGAAGAGTGAATCTGGCTCATGTGCAGTGCGAGTGTCATAACGGCAAATAAACTGCCATTCCAAGAATTGACTGAATCAACTAAGCGAAAATCAACTAATCGAAATGAAACTGCTGACTCCAGGTTTTCTAGAAATGTTTGGTTCTTAGTCCTAATTTCCAGGGAGAAAGGCCCGTTTTGCCCCTCTGCGGACGCCCGTGCGAGTGTTGGAGATGGAGCGGAATCTTCTGGTGTAGCAACATGCGGTCGGTGGTTTAGTCCAGTAGCAACTAACTTTTTTGTAACCTCGGAACGGTAAAAGCTTGACAATTTACCGCGACCCGGGAGTACTCTATGATGGTTGCTATTTTTCAAAGCTCTGCTCCTAATCCGAAACTTTAGTTTCTACGTCACCAGCTTGCCAGCGAAACGCCAGAAAAGTACAAAAAATAACAATGAACGTGTTTCACAACATGAAGAAGTCGAAAATTAACGAAACAAAGGCCAATGAAAGCGATACAAAAAATCAGCAACAGACGGAAAAACCGCAGAGCGTAAAGAGAAGACTCAGCAAGCGCGCAGCCACATTTGTGCCTTTGTGTTTCGAGGTCATGGATTTTCTTTCAACAGTGCAAGATAGCACCACTGACCTTTTCTACGCAGGTGCTTGCAACCAACACAGATGGTCGGTTGTTTTAATGGTGATATTGAGACATCAGCGTATGCTTTTTGCCTTGGGTTTTCAGACGTAGGCTGTATTTTGCTTTAGGCCTAGTAATCGCTTTGACCGTCCAAAACACTTGATAAAATTTGAGATACTGGTTTGTGCAGAAATTAGCGTACGCTACTGGTTGCTACACGTCTATGTGGGAACAGCTGTGAGTTACAGTTACATTCAAATAATAAACGCCTCATTCAATATAATTTCCGGTGCAAAATGGGATGTACATAAACTTAGTCAAGGTTTGCAACTAGGTTTAACGAAACTCAAACTTTCATAGAAGAAAACTTACATAATGTCGGTGCATCGACGTTTGTTGCTAAACAGCTTTCATTAGCTGTGTCGCATGATTCAGCTCCGTTCTGTTGTACTTGTATGCCCGTTCATCAACGGTTTGCTGAACTATCTTACATACATGGGCGTCGGAAAGAGGGCTGGGGGTGAGAAAGCCCCACTGGATTTTGAAATGTGACATTTTCCTATTATATTTATAGCAAAAACATGTTTTTTTAGTTTCGAGTGGGTGAAATGAAATTCCACCACTTTTGGCCCACAGTGGAAAAATCGTTTTGGCTACCCCTGGAAAAATCCACTACTGCCCCTCCCTGAAGAAAATCCTTCCGACACCCAAGTTTACATGCGATTGGGTAGTACCTAGGTTGTGGATACATTTTCACTGTAATAGAATGTTGATCTGGATAACAGATTTCTTTCAAAATAAAGCGACTTTCCTGAACTACTTTGGAATTGTAGCCTCATTTTGAAGGATAGCAGCCGACACTACAATGGTTGAATTGCCCTTTGAGTGTGCACTTAACCGTGGGTCCAGCGTTTTTGCCACAGATGCAAAAGTTAAAGCAACAGGGAAAAACAACGCCTTTCGATGCAGCAGTCATCTTCCCCATATTTTCGGAGATTGATGACGAGCTTTGGAGAACGTCCGGTGCTCGGATTATCCCGGGTTCGCTTTTAAACACTATTCAACATTATACAAGCGCGAATCCTCCAAAAATGGTTTCCTCCAAAAAAAGAATTACACATTAATAAATAAAATGCTGTTGTTACAGTAACGTAGTGACAAAGAACGTACAGTGATGTCAATTCCGAGACACCCAACTGTCGTGCTGGGGTTTTCGCGAGAACAACGCAATGAAATGAGATTTTTGGTAAAGTCAATCTGCAAACACTAAAACCTTATTTCATCCACGTCGATGAGTCATGTTACCAGCGGAGACACCTTTGAAATGTGCGAATGCAACACGTGCAAGCCAAGGCTAATGCATTTGCAAGTTTTTCTACACATTAGTCCTGGCTTTCCATCTATAGTTTTTAGTTTCCTTGTGGGGGAGAACGATTGACGCATGCAACTTTTCCGGCTTGCCGCTTTGGTAACTGCGCCTGTGCCGAACCGTCCTGAAACAAAAAGATCACATGTCACTGTAAAAAATTTTATGTCAGTTGAAAAAACCTATGTCAGCTTGAAGCGTGAGTTTCGATAATACAAAAATTTAAAATCAACAAGTTGAAATTTTCTGGATTATTGAACACGTCGGTGTACACAAATGTTTTCACAGCATAGGCGTCGACGAAAGCAAAACGTGCGTGAACGCGAAATTTTTTACGCAATTTATCATACACTTGTCGAACATATTTTGGCTTAATAACTAACGAACTTCACTCAGTAATCGAGATCACTTTTCCATGAAATTGACAGTTTTCCCAAAACCTCATCATGCCTGTTCAACAACTCAAAATTGTTGACCAACTCTTAGCCTCTTAGGCAACACGTAACTGGTAGCTACTAGCTATAGCATTTTTTCAGGTTCAAAACATTAGCAGGGTATTGAGGTTCAATACCCTAACATGATATTAACAATTTCAATCACATCTTTAATTTAAGTTAAACAATTGATGTACAACAAATACTGTATGCAAGTTTTGCTCAACAAATCATGGAAGGCCATTTCATCCGTCAGCGGCTACGGCTGCTCGCCATACATAAAACCAAATTAGGAAAGCTCTTTGTTTCCAACTTTCACGCAGAAAATTGATTGTTCTGCATCCACAGATTGCTCTGATAACCCGCAACGATCATGCCAACTTACGTGTCACTACGAATATTAGCGCTCATTTCGTTTAACTTTTGTAAAAAGGTGTTTGAAATAAATTTGTGTTGATGGTAAATAGCTTTTGGAATCAATCTGTTTTTCAACTTACGAAGAGCTTCAACGCCATGAAAAGAGTTCAGCAAGTCATATTCATCTTCAGAATTAAAAAAAATTGCTATCAAAATGAAAACAACATCTCACGTAGAAAATGGAAACTGCGAACATAGCTGTCACTGTAATGCGCCAAAAACCGCATTTAAGTCATTTTGGAAATCTAAACAGAGCGCAATCTTCCTTTCTGTTACATGTACGTTGCTACGATCGGCGTTAGTACGAAACAAGAGAGCCACAAACACGGTTCATTCATTTACAAGAAATACCTAATTCCCTAGCTTTTATCAGGTTTCCGAGAACCTGATCGATATCACATATTGCGACAAGAATTGTTACGTTCTTTACGCCCGTGGCTTACCTCGCGTAAAAAACAACACCAATGGAGACCAGACAAACAGTGGCGAATGCAGTCAGCAGGCCAATCACTGAAAAACAACAGTTACATTACATCGGTGGGCAAATATTTACCGAACAGTTATAGCAGTTACGACCCGCTTGGCCGCTGCAGATACATGGTTTCTACCAAAACCTCGAACAAATTAAAGTTAAATTATCGGCTGCAGAGCAGGCAGTGTTACTTGTATAGTGGATGTACCTTTGCATATTACGAATTGGCTGTTCATAACTCGTGATTATTCCGCTGTATGCAAGCAAAATAATCCTTTTAAGCTGTAAGCAATAATACAATAGGGGTGGGACATAAGACGGTTCCATTNTCATTGCTGTTTACAACTGCGTTTCGTTAGGGGGGTGCAGAGGCCGCAGCTTTGATCACGCGCGGAAGCTTTCGTCAGCAATTTATGGAGAATTGATACGGGAAACGATAGTCATGTGATCTATTGTTTAATACTTTAATAGACACTACAAAGTGTCACGTGACACGTGATCGAATCGTATGAAAGGCGACACCTTGTGTTCACAGAGCCTTCTATTAATTCTAGCTGTCAGTGGGGGATCTAATACATTATCACATTTTGAAAGTTTTTTGACCCTGTCTTAATTATACCAGTAGTTGCTCTTCCTGCAGATGAAACAAAGTGAATATAATTCACTCGCGGTGGACAGCATTTTCTCTGCAATGAAACAGAAGAGCATAAAATGGCCTTCTGTTTTGTGGCCGAACCAGCGTATTCCAAACAATGCCAGTGTCATCATGTTTTTACAGGTTTCTGATTTTTTTCAGTGTTTCAGTGTTTTACAAAAACCGCCCCTACTGACATGTGATATATTCTTGAAAGCAGAAGAGGGCGCTATTACAAGAGGCCTCACTTCAAAGGGTAGCCGTGGTCGTTTGGTGTGGGCAGGGGCATTTGTTCTAAATTGACCCAGGTCATCCGCTAATAGCACTCCTGGTTCAACACTACGCCGCGAGCAAACAGACCTGTTATATTATCGTGTCACTTGGTCCTTGGTCAAAGTCTACCGTGCTTCTTTTTCGAATGGGTGCAGCCCATGCCATAAGACTTGCATACCCAATGTTGTCGGACGCGCATTTTGGTGCTACTTGACTTGAGTATTCAAAGGTCGTAGTTTCACGTTGGTCTGTACGCACTTAACCTATTTGAGGCAGTGATGTTACTAACACTTCTAAATGCCAAGCAAACGAGTAAACAATTACTCTCTGCCATTTTTTACACTGAACGGGTGGCAGTTGCAGGCTGCAAGTCGCAAACTAAATTGTGTCCTTGTTGTAGCTAGAAATCAATACAGCCGTCACTTGGTCTAAATACTTTACAGTAAAATTAAGGTCAGTCCATCAGGATTTTTGAGGCTTGCGCTCCATGCAGTAATTCTGTCAGTATAGTTATTTTTTGACCTTTAGTTTGAACCCAAGTAATTTTGGCAAGCATCAAACGTCCTGTGCAATTTTTGCCGGCAGTCGCTATACTCACTTGCCGGTGTTGAGATTGAATTGGTACTCTTTTCCTCGTCAGCCTTCTCTAAAGGATCAATACTTTTCTGCGGCACGACGAATATTTCCACGCGTTCTTGCTGAAAGTCCTCTGAGACAGTATAATGAAAACGTCACATAAATCACACTTGCAAAGTAACATCTTGAAATGGGTTATGGCAAATTCCTCAAATCGTCCATTAAAAGCAATAAAATAATTATTTGTCAATCGTTTCACCTGTGTTGTTTTCGTACAACTCAATGCGAAGGTCAGGTGTCTCCACGACTTTTTCTGTTTTCACATCTGTGATTTCCTCCGAGGGAAAAAGTTCTTCCTCCAGTTTGTGGTTGTTTTTGTACGCTTGCTGGCGAGCCAACGTATTTTCAAAGAAAAGTCGATCGAGTTCAAGCTTGTCGTCTTCGGAGACGGGAGGACCTTTCTTCGCAACGTCATTGTTGACTTCGTGTTTTTTCGGTGCGGTGGTGGTTGTTGAATGAACAATACTTGTCGTCATTGACTCTAGTGAGTTTTGAGCTGCGTCTGAACAGTCCGACAAAAGTTATGAACATCAGGGTGTTGGTGTCAATAACATGACCCTTCTGTTTTGATTCACTAATGAAAGAAAGCATTAATTTCGAATCAACGTCAAATCAAGGTAGTTGTTACAAAACAATAAAGGCAGCTGTTACAAAACATCAACGTCAAATAAAGGCAGTTGTTACAAAACACAAAAGACACTATTTCAAACACTATTTTTTTTCTACAACTCTAACACAAAGCTCAGTTACAAAATACCAAAAGCGAAACTAAATGCCAGCACGAGCTAGCATGCAGAATGAAGAAACAACGAAATTTGTGAACCTCTAACGCTCAAGCTACTAAAAAGGCAAAGCCGCGCATTCAGGAATCACAGCACTGCAAGCGATTAGCCGACAGCTTAATTGATTTGTTTCTTTTCAATATCTTTTGATTCAAACTGATTTTTCCGATAGACTAATACAAGCAACGTCATGCATACCCGGCACAAGAAATGAATGTTGAGCACAAACACAGACCGCAAATAAGAAAGTTAAAGTCAAGTTTCATGGCGGCAGTAGCAGCATAGGGCGGTGTTCGTGAACGAAATTTAGTATAGTTCTTTCCTCGTGGACCCTTTCGGTGCTACTTCAAAACCAACGTTGTTTTTACTTTTGTGCCGATCCAATGCAGCGGTAGAAAACGTTCCAAAACCGTCACATGACTCGCTACATGTCAGCTCGGATCTTTTTAGGTGTCGTTTTAAGCCAAACCAACTTGGAAAATTATCATCCTGCTCTTTACAAATAAGGTTCTTGTCCTGAAAGTTTCAATCGTAAGTAGTTCCGAGCATGGCAAATGTTGAGGAGTTTTGAGAGTAACGAAAGAAATGTTTGTATCACATATAAAGTTATGTATTCCTAAACCACCGCACAAGTGCGTTTTATGACAATTTTAAAGAAGATTTGGCCGCGTTCGACATGTTTCAAAAGCATGCCACAAACGTCGCTTCGTCATCTCATTAAAAGAATTAGAGAAGTCTCGCTCAAAGCGTCAGCATGGGGACAAATCGACTGCAGATCGATAATCACGCTTTGAAATGACAGAGAACTTTGGCTGCAGCAGAGTACGGCGAAATGTCAATCAAACCAGCAAATGTACGCGCCTCTCTCATCGTAAGGGGAAATACAAGAACGTGGCGGTGCTTTTTGAATGATATCATGCAACACTGTTCACAGGTCATGCAACGGATTCGCAGTTGAATGAAAGCGACGGAAATATGCAGTAGACACGGCTTGTACTGAGCGTTGAATGGTACCAGGAAAAAGTAAAACAAAAGTAAAAATGAAAAACTGTGTTAAATTGCTTGACGACGTCACTCTACAGAATCCCGGACTAAGACCGTCTATGTTATCCGTCTATGACCGTCTATGTAACCGTCTATGTTATCCGTCTATGACCGTCTATGTAACCGTCTATGTTATGTTATCCGTAACGAAATCTTGTGGCCAACCTTGAACATCAACGGGTTCGTAGGTTTTGTCGCGCTGCATCTGTCTTACTTTGATGTAGATTTTGAAAAAATAAGGGCATGTAGCCTATTAAGCCCTTTCTTTGAGTCACGCAGCAGCAGAAGATTTTGAGACATACTAGCTTTCCGAATCAATATTTTGATGTATCAAGGAACTACCAATTTATCTAGCTTGAAAAACTTCTGACCAGATTCTTGTTTGATTTTAAATCAAAAATTTATCCTCACTCTATTTCCCAAACGTTTTCAACTTCTCCAAAACTATATAGATTGCATAGATCATATCTTCTTCCACTAAACTTCTTATATTTTCTAAAATGAACATATACAGAAACCGTAGATTAATCATTACAGTTGTTACACTAAGTCCTGGAATGCAAAATACAATATTTGAAATATTCGAAAGCTAAAAGATGCTCTGCAAGAAGTTGCGTTCATCCATACCCTTAAAAATTTCTAGCTATGGACCTGAATTACAACTACTCTCTTACTAGGCCGCTCACGATGAACATTTCTGGATGAAGCAGTGAAGGTAAGGTGCGGCAAGCAAAGTATTAATATTGCCACTACCTGCTACGCAAAACCACGAAATATGGAGGTCAAATACGTCTAGATATAGTTTTGTAATCACAAAAACATGATACGGCATCAGCAATCACATGACGGCATGCAAATTAAGCTAAGCTGTGCAAATCGGGAATCACAAGTGTGTCTATTACATTACGCCATAACCACCGACAGAGGAGCTGTTTTCCTTCTTACTTTCTGTTGTACTGATAACGGCGTCAAAATCGTCCTCAGTTTCCATAGCGACCACAGTGCGAATGGTGACTGCAGCAAGCTTTCTTGCTTCTTCGCGGGCTGCCAGGGAGCTGTCTGTTTGATTATTATTATTTCATCATAAATGACAGTTTAAAAAATGTGAAGCAAACCAGTGAGCGATCACGTGTTGAGTTAATAAAAAGTAAAACCCGTTCGTGTTTCAAAAATAAAGTTCTGCAACTCTTGTCTTCAAGACTTGAAGCTTCCCGAAGCTGGTAATTGTACGGTTGCAGTTCGATCCAGGTAGGTTATGACGAATTACAAGGGGGTCTTTTTGTCTGGCAGTGGGTGAAAACCTTTTCCACTCGTAATGATAGCTGTGCGCCTACCTAGACAATTTGCAAAACTTTAAAACCACAAAATGGCCTATCTTGGGCAGAACGCTCAAGAAACATTGGCAAAGAGTGGATTTAAAAATTAACAATATTGCAGATTGGATAATGTCTTTCACTTTTCGGCTTAGTGTAGTAATGTAGTTCCTTTTTCGGTTGAGTACGCTACAGTTCAGGTTTCACTGTTCAGTTTAGCAGGTAGCACTTTTTCGGTTTAGTATAGTAATATTCCTCTTCAGTATTGTTTGCACCTAAGAACGAGCAGCAGTCTGTGATATTCTACGTTTCAGAATTTCCGTACTTTTGTGATTTTTACTAACCTTTATTCGAAAAAGACCATGCGTTGGAGCCCAACAAGTAAATATTTAGTTTTTCAATTTTCACTATTTCGTTGGGTATAGCAATATCATTACATCCCCCGAATGTTGCAAAATGATATGTTCAAAGTATGTCTAGCGGTTTCTTGATGTATAGGTAAGAGGTGTGTTGTAAGTTCTGAAAGATAGTCAGTTGAAATTGGAAATTGCGGTTGGAAAAACCCTTGTGAGGCCTGAGAATTCTTTCGGAAAGTACTGTCGCGATCGGAAAAGCCCGAGCGGCATACGCGCAAAGCTTCGCACTGTGGCAGCAAGCAACAATAGAGTTCACACGACATGATCACTTTGTTGTTATTGCTTGTTCGCGCCACGTATATATATTGTTGTTATTCGCCCATATCCCGTTCGTGGTGAATCACACATTCAACGCAACGCCACCGGAGAGTTTGCAACAGTACAAACTCTGGGATCCTTATATGTTGGGATAGCTAAGATTAAGTCAAGATTTGGGATCACTTATTAGTTCTCATAATAATCTAGTAGATTCTACGTTGATTGACTGGTAAGCATCTGTAATGCAGATAACACGTTTGGTTTCAGTAAATTTCGTGAAGAGTATGCGAAGGCATATAGAAAAGCGCAAACTGCTTGAAGGTGGGTATAAAAATTTATTTAACGGTTGAGACCTTCCAAGTAGATGACAGAGCTTTTATCCATCATTTTCAAGTGCATTCCACACTATCAAATGACCAGTAACAACTACCTGCAGCAGAACAAGAGTCCCGCGGGGTCCGGAACCCCATTATTTTTCAACAGGGATCCCAGTTACAAGGGACCGCCCCCGCTATTTTACTGCATTTTTAGTTTTTCGTTTCAAAGTACGTCATCTTTAAATTTTTGCAGAGGGCCTAAGCTTGCAGGTAAAGCAAGCTTGTAATCATCTCGTCCTTGTCGTGTCGTTATACCACACACGCGCAACTGCGTCATTCACTGATGGCCCGATACGAAACATCTTTGTGACAAAATAATGAACTGGCTGTCAGCTGCTCGCGCAAGAGGTTGGCGCTCAGACTCTAAGGATGCAAAGTCTTACGAATGGATGGTGTAGGAGGCGGGGGTACCGGGAGTGAAAGCGCAACCCCAAAAGTTTTGATTTGTTGAAAATCCGGGCAAAATTCCTTAAAATTTGGACAAAATTCCTGAAAATCTGGGCAAAATCCTTGAAAATCCGAACAAAATCCCTAAATATCTAGGCGAAATCCCTGAAAATCTGGGCAAAAATGGCCCCCAATGTTGTTTGACTTCAAAAAATGGCGCCCAACGTTTGCAGAAAAACAAGTGAAGATCATTTTTGAGAGGTCATACCAAAAAACGGTCGGCAAAAGTTGCGCGACAACTTTTTGGGCAAGTTTGGGAAAATTTGGGCAAAAATCCTTTGCACCCCCAAAAATTTACTTGTTTCTACACGACGAGGGCGAATGTTTTTGCATTGTTTTTGGTTTATAAATTACAGACATTACTTGAAATTTTGGTAGCGATCTTGTTTACACAAACTGAGTTTTTAGCGCACGTTTGCCTCATAGTGAACGATGTATTTCTGGAAGCTAGTAGCACTGAGAAACCATGAAAACATCTACAACAAAATCACAGCTAGTGTAAGAAGTGTTGGAGCGTTTTCGCATTTCCGTCTTTATGGAAATATCATACTTTTCGGTAATTCGAATGAAAGCCGATGACGTCACACAGCCAACCAGCCATGACGCAAGTAGTTCGCCTAGTTGTATATCCGGATCCCCCACTATACCGTTCCTTCCGCCGTCCTTAGTGACAATGAAACATGCAAGCTGAAAACCGAATGCAGCGTTCTTTTTTAACAAACTCTTGATGCTTTGCATTTTGCAATGAAGTTCGGGCTATACATGCTCGAAATATGAGATCAAATGGTCAGATTTTCGCGCTGAGTAGATTGTGAAGTTTTTGTGGTTTCCCTGAACTTGCTTATCAAACCTTGCGCTAATGGCATATTGTGTTTATATCCCATTATGTCGTCACACATTATAAATATTATGTAAGAAATAATGCGGTGTAAATGCAGTGCAAGTAAACTGCAAGTTCTTTCCAATGCTGATGGTTGATTGAGCAATAACATGATGAACGTCAACAAACTAGGAACTTTTCCTACATACAAAGTGCCGTTTGTGAAACGCGGCGCTCTCAGTACTCAGACTTAGCCTACACCTGTGTGGCGTAAAGTCTTAGGTGAATCCGTATCGACTCGCTTTGGAATTTTATCAAAGCGATTGTTCTTTCTCGCCAAGGTCCACACATCCCTGGCGGATGACTCTAAGGCAGTAGTTCTCAAACTTTTTCTGATCGCGTACCATTTGTGTGTCCCGTACTGTCATCACGTACCACCTTGTTCCAGGAAAAGTCAATGTGCCAAATGTAATTCGATCAAAAGTCTGGAAAAGCAGAATTGACACATATGCAACGTGAACAAAATGACTGTGAGAAATTTTAATGGCCATTTTTAGAAAACAGCAAGGGAAGTAGACAACACAAAAATTCAGGAGTTTATTAACAGAACCCGACAAGTAAAAACTACAGCTGTGAATATATTTTTTGTGAAGAAAAACAGAAAGTAGGCCGCTTCGCGTTCCACCTTGAAGGTCTTCGTGTACCACTAGTGGTACGCGTACCACAGTTTGAGAACCACTGCTCTAAGGGAACACTTGCAAGTCGTAAATGAGAGTACTTTTCAAGATTTGAAATGCAGGA
>JGI24021J15306_10006527_pt1 | contig 14058 bp, 9 predicted proteins | sample Ectturendosymbi1_FD_15306 | JGI IMG/M metagenome (IMG submission 15306) | reverse complement strand
GTATGGTTGCTATAACTCATCATTCCACCTCATAAACATGAGGTGCATGAATTTTCAAAAGACTTGAAAATTCATACGTTATTTGATTGTATGAATTTTTCTTCATTTGAAACACCTCAACAGCTATTTATTCAAAATAAGCAAAAAACATGAGGATGTTTTATGACTGAAATCTCTTCAAGAGCTTTCAGATGATGTATTGCACATGTTAATAGTGCTTGTCCAATGTACATGTTGAGTTATTAGCATTCAAAAGTTTGGTCATGCTTGACTGACTTTGTGTATCACATTTTTCTTTACCCCCAAACTGGGGTAAGTGCACGGATTTTTGCAATTTTTCATCATCTTTGAAAAAAAGATACATGAAACAACCTATTTTCAAAAGTTCATAACAATTGAACAAGCACAATGAGAATAATCTGATTTTGAAGTTAGGTGATAATTTTCATAGTATTTGTTTTGCATTGCTGAACACAAAAGTGCCCATTTTGTACAGGCCATACCTTGATGAAACCTCAACCCAATTTCAAAAAATTAGTTGGTTGGAATCAGCATGAAAAAGTTATTTTAGAATATTAAAATTGATAAAAATCTAAGATATTGACTGATAAAAAATTTATTTTGATCAGTTGACATGGAATGACCCGTTTTGTTAAGTGTTTGGCATGTTTTTGGTGCTTTTTGAAATAGCTAGTGTTTGGCTACTAATGCTTCATTTTTGCTCATTTCAGATCAGTGTTTAGCTAATTCAGGTTTGAATTATCTGGCAACCCTGCTTTAAACAGCGAAGAACCAATCGTTCTGAATGACCTTACTGCAGACTGGAGAGAGGACTTCACCATTGTGGAATGCATAATTTAGATTCAGCTGTCCATGTAAAAGACAAAAGTTTGAAAACATCACAAAGTGAAAACAATTAAAACACTTTACAAAATTATGTTAGTTTCACAAGAGTTGATTGGTGCAAATTCTAGTCAAACATCAATTCGGAAATGGTCTAATATTAATTGAACACCAATTCGGAAAATATCATGAAAAACATGATGGCGGACTCGTTACGATGCATTGACAGCAAATATATGCGTGAAAGCTGTCATTTGTGAGTATTTACAAAGTTATGTGCAATCAAAATGTCACCTCAAAGGTACCTTCACTTTACCATGCAAATTGTACAGCCACAACATGGTAGCAACAAGGCTGTATGAGAACTGCTGAGCAATTGCATTGTTCAGGGTTAAATCCAAACCGCAGCCTAACTCTAAACCAGTGTTTCTCAAACTTTTTCATCTTGTGGACTCCTAAGTCACATATATATTTATTTTTTGCGGACCCCCGAATGCTGTAAACAACGAATAAGACATCAAACAGGCTACACAAAATGAATAAGTCTTTTATTCATGCTAATATTTGGAAAATTGTTTCCTAAATGGCCTCAACTGAGGTTCAGTCAGGTTTGTGCTCATGACAACATTCTCCTACAAGCTTAGACGTTCTAGATTTGATTTTGAAGAAAGCCTTATCTCACATCCATTCTGTTTCGATATTTTGATTTGATCTTCACCAAACTTGACAAACGATCCTCACACTGATAAGTAATAGCAAAAAGAAGGAATTTTTGCAATGCCATCATAGCCACAGTACTGTAAGTTTGAAGCTGAGAAGCCCAGAAACACAACAGCGAAACGTTCGTCTTTTACTTCGTCTCTGATTAATTAACGCAAGTTCTCTGTACTGTTCCTCACGACGCACAGCCCTCTAACTGCGGAGAGTAGTGCGCAATATTCAGACCACTCTGCAATCGTCCCAATAAACCGGTCAATGATGTAACATTTGCTCTCAGGTGTTTGCACGGCAAGCAGATGGTTGCCTGTGAACAAATCAGGAGAGCTTATGTGCCGTGCTGATTGACTATCTTAGTGACCTAGGTTTGCGCAGAATTACATATTATACGCTTCTATATCGCAGTGAAGTATTGTTTTTCAACTGTTGTTTGAGTGCTGCAAAATATCCGCATCGGTTATCGGCAATGAAAAATAAAAACATCGGTATCGGCCAAAATAAGCCTTATCTATCGAGCTCTACCTAAAACCCAGTCAAAATTGGCTAGCAGGACTAGTAGCATAGCACNAATAACTATTAAAATNCATAGTCGTATTGATCTCCTTGTCTAAAACACAAAGATTTCCAAGTTTATCATTGCTTTCGGTCACAGCGCATTTGTTACATCACAATCGCTGTTTGTTCCTACAAACATGGTGCTGAAAAGATACTTGGCTTGTCGAACATTCAGCAAACGTCAGCCATACAGCAATGAGAGCTGTTTATCCATACGTACATACATTTATAAAATCGATGCTGAACTGCGTCTGTCGAGTGCTGTCTATCAAGATGACGGTGTTATTATATACACTTGCAAAATCACTGCGGAGAAGAATGCTTGAGTTGCAATTGCTCTGATGATTTTACATCGTAATGTAAAATTAAATTGTAACTCGAAATCAATATAGGACTTCTTGTGCAGCAAACAACATCGTCAACTGCTCAATTCTAAAAAAGCTATTTTCGAAATACAACGCTTGACTGATATTTTGTCCAGATAATGGGCAGTGCGACCACAATTTCTGAGGCTAGCTGTTGGCTGTTGCACCTTTGAATATGAGAAATTCCTTGTGAAAATACAGGAAACGAATATAGGAAAGTGCAAACGAACTCACATTACTTGGTGTGACCCTGAGAAAGGTCAAAACTTATTTAATTTTGTCATAACCTAGATGGTGTGAACAGGAAATATTACAAAACAGCTCTGCGTGTGCGCCGCAGTGTACGAGCTTATGACAGCTTTGCTTGCATCAGAGCTAGCACTGCCAGAGTAGGAAATTTCATAACACGTGCATTCAATGCAATATCAATTTAGACTTTAGAGTGTTCAGAAACGTTGATTGTTTGATGTCATTGTGCAGGTGCTATTTAGGCAAGGCAGGGACGTTGTTGTTTCATAATAACACTATAGAAGGGAAACGCTGTTGCCTGTTCTAAACCACCCGCATTAGAGACCTGCAGTGGCAATGCTTGATCTTTTATCAGCTTTGATGCTGAGTACCTGCGGCACAAAGGGGCCTGTCAAAACAGCCAAACAGACCCCTTGGATGTGCCCCTGAGTGCTTCTTCCTCAGAACACTGTTGACAAAGAGATGTTGTTCACTGACAAACTTTTAAAATTTGCTCATCTGCTATTCACGACATGACCATCAATACCAAACACTTGTTCATTAGCAACGCTAGTTCCCATAACAATGTGTTTCTTGCAAGATCACTGAGATCTGGAAACTCCAATCTGTGGTTTCGCTACTGCTGGAGGATGTGTCTGCACCAGTGGTTCACAAAGTGGGTGGAATCGCCCCCAAGGGGGCGATTTTGAGAGGCAAGGGAATGAAAAAGTCAAAGAGGGCGGTAGAGGAGCAAAACAACACAAAGTGGGCGAAATGGCTCAACCACTAATTGATCATTGAGTTGCCTTCAGCAGTCTGCTAGTAGTATGACTTGTTAGTTTCTTGCAAATTCTATTTTACGTTGGAGGTTGTTGCTAAAGCAATTTATCAGTTAAATATTTACTCTGGATCATCTATGATGCACTTGGCTTCAGTGTGGATTATTTTCACAAGAATTTTGAATGTAATTTTAGCATCATAATATAGTTGTTTAGTTCAGCTATTTAATAGCTTGATTCAGCTATTTAATACTTCCTTCAAATAAAATTCTTTAAATTCACTGCCTTGTGTTTGTTTTATCAGGCTTGGGGGCGAAAACAACGTGTCGAGGGTGAAAAGGGGGCGATGGAATAAAAAAGTTTGAGAAACACTGCTTTGCACCCTTGTGTCACAAGCTCTCTATAACATCAAATTTCTTGCTCATGTCACTTCCACATGCTTACATTGCAACCACACTGTAAAACGATTTTAGGTCTTTTTGAAGACCTACTGTAGGTACCATTGATAGAGCCTCAAGACTTTGCCTCAGCTCTAAGATGCGTCTTGAGCCCCATTTCTGTGAGTCTGTCTGGAAGGACTCATATCAGTCTCTCAAAGGATGCAGATCTTGGTCTTGCTGTTTGTCATGAGACAGGAAGTCCCTTTCTGCAAATCTTTGAAAATGTTTGCTGTTCATCCATGACAAAGAAAAATAAAAAAGTTGGCAAACATGAATGAAATTTGACAAAATAGTAGTTCAAAAGTGTGAATAATTTTTTGTTGATAAATTTATAGAATAAATTTGGCCAAGATGAAAAATTTTCTTGTTGTTAGTCTTGGTCTCAGACTTGTGACAAACTCATGGTCTCATTGTCTGAGCCAAGTATCAGAAGTTACTGTATTGACTACATCACTGATGTGAAAGTAATATTTATACAGCAAAGGCCTTTTATAGGTTTTTGGTACTAGGTGTCTGCCAAACCTCATTCAGCATCACAAAAAGCTGTTGGCAAGCATGCATACGTAGGTGTGGCCAGGGAGGGCATGGCCTCCCAAATTTCTAAAATATCTTTTCATTTTGCGCTTTGGGAGGTGTAATCCAAACAAAATACTGTTGCTCGCTCTAAGTCAAAATATTTGCACCCCAAAAATTTTTGGACTGGCTGTGCTGCTGCACCCATGTAAGCTTCATAAAATTACCTTTGTAGAGTTCGACGGTCAGAAAATCACATTCAAAAAGCACGTGTGATGGAGCCTCATTTCAAATTTAGATTTGAAAATTCAATTCAGTAAATGTTAAGTATTCTATATAATTATCTTGTTACTTCAGGATGAAATACCTATAATGAATGGGGAATTGAAATTCGCACAGGAACACTATTACATGTATATTGCAGAATGAGTGGAAAACATTCTGTTGGAGCCAATTCCACACACTTTAAAACTGTAGAAAAGTTTCTGTTCATACTGCCACAATAGGACAGTCATTGTTATTGGTTGTCGGTTTTAATTTGAAGTTGTGCACACCTTGTATAAAGGGACCAACACTTGCATAATTGACCCTGCAAATCATTTATGGTAAGAAAAAAAGCTGAATTGGTGTAATGTCTAGAGATCAACCAATATGGCTTTTTTGGGGCCGATACCGATGCCGATCTATTGGCCATTCATGGACCTATACCAATATTTCCAAAATTTTTAAATCTTGTTTTCTGCTTCATTATCGAAAATACAATGTATTCTCTGCCTTACCTTTTTTAAAAAATTCAAAAGTCAGGGTTTATGAGCTAAAAGTTTTCTAATTGCAGCAATTTGAATATTTTCCTATGATTTTTAATTAATCTGATTAATGATGATGCTTTTGCTTCAGTTACGATGGCTGACGCATGCTTCATAGTTCATCTTTTCTGCTTGTTTATGAAAACACACGTGCCAGCATTGCTGCAAGATTACTGCCTTGACTTGGGTTCGTTATGCTTTCTTGCCCAAGTTGTCTGCATGCGTGAGGAATATAAAAGCGTTTTGTCAACACCTACTGAGGCCGATACTCGGCTGCTTTGGCCGATACCGATATATCGGCAAAACCCAGATATCGGTCTATCTCTAGTAATGTCCTCCTAGTTATCTATGGTCAGTGGGAAAACTAAATATTGGTTGTTTGTTGGCAATATTTATCCTGCTTTTACAGCATATAAAAACTTCCTGTTGGTAACATGTACAAGTTAAATGCGATTCTGAGTAGTGCTCTTGCTAAAGAACTTGAAAAGGATGCATTTTTTCAAGAGGAGGACATCATCTTGAAAATTCGTGAGCTAAACACACACATTGTGTGCGCTCTTTGTGCTGGATATTTCATTGATGCCACAACAATTTCAGAATGCTCTCATACTTGTAAGTTTTTTGCACTCTGCTTCATTTTAGGACAGGTTTCATGTGTGTTTTCTGCTTTGTTGTTACCATTACAACTCTTATAGTCCGTTGACACCATAATTATGAACACTAGTCAGCATCAGGCAAGATGTTGCCAAAACTTCAAAGTAGTAATAAACTGTTACTGGTAAAACACATTTGCAGTTGTTGCTATTGTGTGTGACAACACATTAGTTCTGTTATTTCACAAAAGCATGCAAACTTTTGTTGGGAATAGTATGCAGTGGAGTGGTGGTTATTTATTAAACCTACCAATTTTGTGAGAAACTTCAAAGATTCAAACTTCAACAACATGTGTAGTTGTTGAAGTAATTCTAAAGATACTGGATATGATATTGTGCTAGATGCTTTTTTATAATCTCTACTCAGTTTTACTCAGCACAGTGTTATAGTTGCAGTCATGTCTTTTTAAATNAATGCAACATCCAGCTGAGATTTGAAATCGTGAACGAAGTTCCGTGCTTTGTCACATAAGATTGGTTTTNATATCATATTGTACCTGAATAAGATCTATTCATAAAGCTGTTGCTTAATATTTTGAAAGAGTTTAAGGCACTTCATATTTGCTTTCTAGAGTGAAGTGAAACAAGTTACGCATCGAAGTACTGAGGATGAAAGCAATAGTGTCCACCTTTAGCAGTCGATAAACTTAGCTCATCTTTGTGTTAGGTTGCCAAAAGGATTAAGGATTTTATCATTATTTTTTTAATCTTGTAGAGAATCAAGCTAAGTGCAATGTGGAGCGAAAAGCAGATGATAAACAGGTTTAACATGATACTCTGTTCCCATTTGTATAAATCAGGGGTTCCCAACCTGTGGTACGTGTACCACTGGTGGTACACGAAGGTCTTCCAGGTGGTACGCGAGTAACTTCCATTTTTTCACAAAAACCTGGATTCATTGCTTTCTAGTTTACGTATCGGGCTTTGTTTCTCAATAAATAAAATTTCCTGCAGCTTGTTATTCCAATTGTTTCGTAACATCATGACTTTCGATGCGTTGTCACAACTTTCGAACAAATTTACGCCACGCATCGACCAATTGGTGGAAGGTAAACAAAAATCTCATGAAGTTTAGTTGTGGTCTTTTGTTGTTATTTTAATGCAGGGGTGGGGAACCTAATTACTATCGCGGGCCGCATGAATTGTGCATTATCGCTGATGGACCACAAATACAATTAATTTTATCCTAAAATTCTGTTTTTATCAACTATGAGGAAGAGTGACTTCTTTTGAATTACTGTCTAAGTACCTATTTGCCATGCTGCTTCGGTTTGACGTGATGTTGAACTTTAACTTGGGTAACGAAAATTCTGGTGCAGGCCATATCAAATGTTTACACGGGCTGCAGGTTCCCCGTCACTATTTTAATGTATATTATTATTCTGAATAAACTAAGATTCGATGATATTAGATGTTCTGGATGAAGTGGTACGCATTGACAATACGGGGTGTCCAAGTGGTACGAGATGGTAAAAAGGTTGGGAACCCCTGGTATAAATATTGTGGTGTTGCTGAAAACATAACATAACCTTGCATTGTTTTGTTTTCAGTGAATCAATTTCCTAAAAACTTATAAATATAAATAAAAAACTATGCTGAATAGGGAAATTGTCTACTATGAGTAGGTTGGTTGGCGGCCAACTGTTTTGGTTCTCTGCGAAGCAACCGTGTTTTTCAAACAATCTTTCATGTCACTTTGAATTACCCTGACAGTGGACATATGTAAACCGCAAAAATCGATTTTTCAGTTTGCAAGAGTTGTATCGTGAAACATCTTCAGACGAAGAAGTTTTGTCCTGAGTGCGGCCAGAAAGTGCATGAAACGCAACCGCTGCTTACTCTGAGGAGCGACCGAGTGATGCAAGATGTTGTGTACAAGCTTGTTCCAAACTTGTTTCAAAGTGAGTAACGTCGTTCAGAATTGTGTGTCCAGACAATTCATATTTGCACCTGACATAAATTTGACATCAGCCAATTATTTCTATTATAAAAATGGTTGTGTTCAAACCTGGCGATTGAGCAAGGTGGTAACGACCACGAGTAAAAATTGCAGAAACGTTATTTTAGAAGTGTGAAAATGTATGCTCGAATACGTCCATTACGATCAATTGTTCTGGTGCACATGTTTGCGGAGATTTGAAGTTAACTAATTTTCGGTTAAAAGCACTCGTACGTATGTTACAATTGTAACGTAACAAAGTTCAGTTTGAGAGGCAAAATCTGTTTGTTTGTTGGTCAATCATCGGGCGACGATTTGTTTACGAACAGACGAGCAGCAAAGAGAAGCTGAGTTTTGCCGATCGCGTGGCATCGACTTCGGCTCGAGCGGCAGCCATCTGCTGAACATCGGAACACCACTCAAGTACACGCAACAGAAAGTGATCCGAGACACGACCGACCACGCCATCCCCGTCATTGACTCGCGGAAAATTCCAAACGTTGCGGTCGCTCACAGGCAAGTTTCGGGTTCAACTGCAAACCTCAGCCGAATGTCTTCAAAGCCCATCCGACCGCAATCGAAGCTGCGCAAACACCAACTGGGTCTCGCCAACTGATTAAAAAGAATACTTTGCAGATATACTAATCGTGTTTCTTATTATCTATCCCGTCTATTGTCGTGTTTGTGCGCCTTTCTCTCAAGACCATCATCGAAGCTTGCTCAGTGTGATTGTTGCGTCACAGTGGCGAAGAAACCGTATAAAAAATTTTTGATAGTTTCAAATTGAATTGGATTGATTTTGATCTTTTCTGATTTTGATGAGGTGTTCTGTCCCAGCTTTTTAAGGATCACTAAACGAACGTTGGAACTAGTGACTGAAACAGCATTTTATATGTAGGGGGTTTGTTTTATTAACCGATTTTGACTTGCCATTAACTTGACATTTTCCAGGTACGGGTTCGACGAAAAAGTGCACATACATGTGATGCTGCATAGTTGCATGCAAGACAGTATTGACGAAGCCGGCTTTGTTAACTGCGGAAGCTGCAGATTTAAGGTAAGATCGGAGTTCTAGATGCTGTAAAATCTACCTCACGATGCGCGTAAACTTCTTCATACAGTATGATGAACGACAAAAGTAAATAGATTTTCGTAATTAATCAATTCCGGTGACGTCGTCATCTGCCGCAGAGGGTGGCGAACGATCGATCGATTGCGTGTTTCAAAGGGATCTACGGTTTTAGTTCCCTGTTGAAAGGATTGCCGGTAACCGGTATGCTTTAAACTGAGCGATTCGCCGACGTGCATTAACGAATGCGGGCTGATCGCGCTTGTGTTGAACGCTTATTTATTTAAAGCACTTTTAGTGTTCGGCCCCTGATATTGTAAAAATCCTGCACGTATACATCGCATGGCCACTGATTCATCATCCAGGGTTTCCTTGTCTTTCATTTCTCTTCAACGCGTTTCCACCTTTTGTTGAGAAAAAATATATTCGAAGCATGTGATCATTGGACAGGGAAAAACAAATGTGTTGTTCATGCAAAGAGATCCACATATCCGTCGTGTGATCGCCATGGAAATTACAAGTTGGGCTGAAACAGCATTTAATAAAATTAGCAAGATTATTATTACCGAGAGGCATGTTCGCTTATATGCGAACGCGTTGGAGTGACTTTTGTATTGGTTCAAAAGTGCGGGCGGAATTCTGGGCGTTCATGACATTTCTCATGTTCTGTTTGTTGCTGTAGTTCAGCTCTGTCCAACCCAAATGGCTTACTGAGGCAAAAATTATGTCACTGTCTGACCAGGGCCGCACATTGAATGGCTTTGATTGTAGAAAACTAAATTTAGCTTCAACTAATATACTGAGAGTGTTCGAATCCTAACTGCAATGGTGACAGACGTGATAAAGAGGCACTGAGGACCACCTGCATCAAAAACGTCAAATTCAAAATTATCAAACCAAGGACAGGTTGTCAGCATGCAGGATTTTTTACTGCGGCGAGAACTAAACTGGGCTGCACAAAACCCTCGACTGAGTCGCGGGTTGGACAAAGCTGCTCTAATCAAATATCAAGGATTGTTATACATTTGCAGACGCGCATCAAAAGTGATATGATTTTTTTTTGTCAGAACTTGATAATTGCTGAATTAAAACTATATATCTGTATTTTGTGACGACGCATCGCGTCACAATGCCCAGAGCGCGTAATCAGGAAGTACTTCAAAAATGCAGCTATGCACACAACGCAGCAATAGCGTGAACCTGGCCGAGCGGGAAACTCTTATTGTTTGCGCTGCCGAAACATCCCGAGTCCTGCGTTCTGGGTTCGCGTCCCCAAAAAGCGACCGTTGTTACAATTTGTAGACTTTCTATTACTTACTTTTCCTGCCAACATTTAAACCAATATTGCCGATTAAACGATTGCTGTGTCTGAATCGAGAGTGGAAACGAGTTCACTGATGCGGTTGCAGCGCAGTCCCTGGGGTTTAGGCGCGTTGGTCGCACACAGAACTGCGATTGGAGGACGCCCCTCTGCGCACTGAAGGAGAGATCTGTGCTACAAGCGTGACTTTGTTGTTGCATGCCTTAACGGTCAGGAGGTTTCCAACGTGAAAAATTATGAATTTTATGCAGCCCCTGCACAACAAGTACTTGCGCTGTCCTTCGCGCGCCACCGTGCGACACTTGAAGCGCGTCCTCAATCACCTCCTGATGGCGCAAGAATCAAACAAGCTTCACCTCGTGCTTTCCTGCGCAGGTCATGACCTGTTCGACGCGTGCACGCTGAAGCGTGTCCTTTTAACACACTGGTATAACAGTGAGAGAGATTGTCGCTTCACACCCCAAGTCGAGTACAGGGCCAAGTCGTCTTCGTGACCTTTGAAAAGTTTTGCTCATCTCAAAATTTTAGCTGATTTACTTGTAACCGTACGTGGTTAACCGGATCACAGGGCCGGTTGACCACTTCAAGCACAAAAACCATGTTGTCGAAATTTTATGGGCTTCGCTCAATCATGTGTTTGTGGCAATCATAGTCGTAGCCAGGGGGGAACCATGGCCCCCACATTTTTAGCATATATAGTCATTTTGTGCTTTGAGAGACGGTGTCCCAAACAAAATAGTGTTATTTGCCTAAAATCAAAAATTTTTGCCCCCAACCCCAAATATTGGGCTGGCTACGCCTCTGGATGACGTTTTGCTCGTCGTTGTCATTGCACTTGTTCTGCGTGCATCAATCATATGCCGGTGTGTTGCGCCGAAGCTCTGTTGAAACAAAATTAATCGACCTGGGTTAATTTTCCTGCGAAACGTGGTTAAATGTGGAATGAAGTGTTGCGTGACGGCTCTGAAAATGAAGTGGTGCGTGACGGCTTTGATAATGAAGTGGTACGTGACCACTCTCAATGCCAGCGTTTTGTTGTTCACCCCGACGCACTAAGCTTTCTTATAAATAGGTTGGTTTTGCAGTAAAGCAAACCTTGAACAGCTGCCAATTCCTGTGGTTGTGCAGTGAGGTCGAAAATGTTGTTTCTGTAACAATTGCTTTTGCTCGCTTCACCGAAACTGCGTGGAATTTTATTCGACCATGCGTGACCACCTGTTTGCTGCTACCAAGTATCTTTCTTTTGTGTCTTTCTCGACGTTTCCAACAAATGATTTCGAGCATTATATTTGTTTGTTGCATTGTCGCCANATGGGGAGGAACAGCCAAATAGATCTGTCAACTGCGCGGAACACAAGTGATCAACGTGTTCAGNGCAACTGAAAATTTCTTTGAGAAACTGTCCAATTNATTCTGTGGCAAAGCAAACTTGTTAGTAAACAGCAAGATGCAAATCATTTGAAACGAGCTCAATACCAACCGCAAATGCACAGACTNTAAAAGATTTTTGCTGACAGCTTGTATANATTTTTCAACCATGTTAAAGTGAAATGACGAAAGCTCCTAACTCCTCCTTTTGCTGCGCTGGAAGCATNGGCGTAGCCAGGGGGGCCATGGCTCCCCCAAATTTTTAGCATATCTGGTCATTATGTGCTTCCAGAGGCGGCATCCAAAACAAAATACTATTGCCAGCCTAAAATCAAAATTTCGGCCCCCCGAAATTTTTCCCCAAAAGAGGTTTTGGGCGGGCTGCGCCACTGGCTGGAACTAATCTTGTGAGTTACAGTTACATGAAACCAATGTGAGTCACGATTGATGCGAACAACTTGAAGACAATAAACGATACATTTCACTCTGTTTTACTGAAGCGCGTTGTTGAAGAGATTCCGGAAAAAAACGTTTAGGTTAAGTGCAAAAAAGTCCTAATTCAACCTGATCTGAATCAGGGAAAGCACAGTGATGAGCTCGATCTTATGAAGTCTGGTAAAAGTTCGTGCATCAATTGTATGTCTCCCAGACACTACAGCCATTTTGCAAGGGCATATTTCGCAGGTGCTGATGATTTCCTGTACAATGACCGGACTGCTCACGTCGAGCAAATGCCCGGCTTTTGAATATACTCATTGCCGTCCATCAGAAGCCGTAAATGAATAAATCCAAATGTGCAGCTGCGCGGAAACCTACTTATCTGTCGACTTGAGAGCTGTTGCGGTGTGCAATAGTCACTTAGCTAAATTAGACGATTGATTTGAATAGAAAACGAAAAGTGGAAAATGAAACCAACACTTGACTAGAACGGTCCAGTGTGAACCGGTTTTATCCGGACGCAGAGCGTGGCAATCTACTCTGCCGCTGAACATTCAACACCAGTTGTCAGGAACGTTGGTGACGGTGTTGCTCAGATTTTTCCCGAGCCGATCAAAGTCCTGGTTTCTTGCTCGGAGCTCCACGGTTTTTAAGTTGTTCATCATAAACATGTGCCGTAACTAGGGTAGGAAGTTCGAAGCTTAATTTGACCTTAACGCCGTGATTATATTCAGTTTTAAATTGATGTGGTAAACGTTTCTTGGAGTGTCTTCAACGTGAAGAGCAGCATTTTCTTTTCGAATAAGTTCTCTGAGGTGACCGAAGATCCACCGCAGAGTCATCTGAAAATCAGTTTCAATAACGAGTTTTCAGTGCGAATTCCTCAAAAATTTACATTTTTATTGTTTTCTGCGTTATAGTTAAATTACTCCATTACAAATTATTAATAGTTTGCACCTAGTTTTGGTTTTATGAAGTAGTTATGGAAAACGTACCGCTTATCCGAAGTTAACAAAACTTTACAGCAGTCCTCGTATTAGAATGCAACCAACTGTATGTGTGATCATGAGCGTTGTCACTTCATAATACTAATATGGTCCCTTAGGAAAGCAATTACTGTATTGCAATCGCCCCTTTTTTCATGAACTCGTAGTCTCTTCATACATCAATGACTTAGGTGGATTTGGGATCCTTAGGAATGTTGGTGTGGAAGAATTTTGGGTTCTTGGAGAGGGCCGGGTGTTGCGCAGCAGGTTGTTCGCAACAATACTGACATCTTATTGGGAAAAATGGTTTCGACTTTAGGACGTCATGATCAGGGTGGATATTAGGGCAGGCGATCGCCGCGGGACCTTCTTTTCAGAGATGTCGTGAGGTCCCCCTTTGAGTTTCGCGTAGGTTTTTTTGCATTATTTTGTTAAAAGCTTATGACACACTCTAGAGCCACATTCAATATACTTTGAAGCACGTCCTATCTTTTTCAAAATAAAGCAAAAATTATGAGCAGATGTTTCAAAGGTGGCAGCTCTCAAGTGTCTAGCTTCATAACTTTACAAATTATTGGTGCTTTTGCATGTATGCTATGCTCCTGTCTTGAATTTCGTTCATAAATTGAAATGTGAAACAAATTTAATTCTTTTAACCACCTAGTCCCACATCTACCTTACGCAATGGCGATGTTTTGGGGCCTCCTGAGAGTTTGCCTCGGGCCTCTTAAACTCTAATATCGACACCTGGTTGGAGCGGATCCAGCCACTAAGGTTAGGGTGGGCGATTTCAGTATTATTTGGCAGTCAGGTGTCATAACGGCTTCGCTACTATAAGAGAGATGAAGTATTTTACAACACCCTTGTGAAAAAGCAATGGAAGACAAAGTGGCCTTATATCGTGAATGCTGTTTTTCGAATTGTACCGAATTATGGTAAATAAAGTTACTTTCGAAGGTTTTAGGGGGGGGCGATTGCCACCCCTGGATCCGCCCCTGACCCCTGGTCATGGCACGTCACGTGAGCCAGAGTTGTAAG